>Ga0181392_1000465_pt1 | contig 15364 bp, 16 predicted proteins | sample 15SPOviralmetaG_FD_130083 | JGI IMG/M metagenome (GOLD analysis project Ga0181392, IMG submission 130083) | Marine viral communities from the oligotrophic San Pedro Time Series (SPOT) site, San Pedro Channel, CA, USA - 15 SPOT_SRF_2010-09-15 | ecosystem: Environmental > Aquatic > Marine > Strait... | reverse complement strand
GTATACAAGACTAAAGCAGTAAAATGTGGGGAGTGTCGTGGGGATGGCTACATAAGAAAGGTAAAGAAAGATGGAAGTTTATACTCTAAGCCAAACAGGTGTAATACTTGTAATACTTTTGGCTACTTATTCAATCCTACGAAATCTATAGCAGGTTTAAAGTTCTCAGCACCAAATGCTAAATGGGTTAGTGCTAATGGATTTACAATTAACAAAACATATCTAGAGATATTAGCTAATGTAGCAAAGAAGAATAACATGCAAGATGCAGTAAACTTTCTAACTGACTTGCAAAGGTTGTCTGCTCTAGATACATACTTGTCTTCATTTGTTGAAGGCATAAGTTCATATGTAAAAGATGATGGTATGTTGCATGTTAGATTGTTACAACACAGAACTGCAACAGGTAGGTTTAGTGGTGCTGACCCCAACATGCAGAACATGCCTAGAGGTGGTACTTTCCCCGTCAAGAAAGTGTTTGTATCACGTTGGGAAGGTGGCAAGATACTTGAAGCTGACTTTGCACAGCTAGAGTTTAGAACGGCTGCCTACTTATCACAAGATAAAATAGCAATGAAGGAGATTAAAGATGGTTTTGATGTACATGCATACACTGCTTCTGTCATTACGGAATCAGGTCAGAAGACTTCTAGGCAAGAAGCCAAAGCCCATACCTTTGCACCTCTCTATGGAGCAACAGGATTTGGGAGAACGTCTGCTGAAGCAAAATATTATGAACAGTTCACACAAAAGTACAAAGGGGTTGCATCATGGCATTCCCGATTGGCTAAAGAAGCTTTAAATACAGGTATGATAACAACACCGTCAGGCAGACAGTTTTCTTTTCCTGATGTACAAAGAAGAAGAAACGGAACAGTGTCTCACTTTACACAGATAAAGAACTATCCTGTGCAGTCATTTGCTACTGCTGACATTGTTCCAATTATTCTTGTACACATTCAAAAAGAGCTTGACAGGTATAAGTCATGTGTGGTAAATACAGTACATGATTCTATAGTAATAGATATCCATCCTAGTGAGGAAGAGAATGTTTTGAATATTATACGTGACACAAATAAGTCATTGAATAATATAATTAATTTAGAGTTTGGTATAGACTTTGATGTGCCTCTTTTACTTGAGGCAAAGATTGGTACTAATTGGCTTGACACCAAAGATGTATCGTGATATAACTATGGTTCTTTTGAAAGGAGAAAATTATAAATGACAGATTTAGTTACAATTAATACAGACAATTATGCTACTATGGCTAAGGCAATGGGCTTGCCTACTAGTACTGTTGAGAAGAAGGCTAACACCTTAAACAGATTTAGAATATGGCACAACCCTACAATGGGCATAGGTGAAGCTAATGGAAAGTCTGTTAAGATGGAAGTTGTTGAAGGAGGTATGTACAGATTAGAAGTACCAGGAGACCCTAGTACATTTTACTTTTCTGAAAAGGTAAAGTTTAGACCCTTCTTACAAAGGTTTATGTATAAGAAGTTTACGCAGAATCGCAATGTAAAAGAAGGAGATAAGCAAGGCGGTTATGTTAAAACAATAATGGCTGATACACTAAACATTGACCTTAAAGATGATGACGGCACTTTTAACTGTGGTAAACCAACAGGATATGTTAAAGACTTTCAATCCCTTCCCGAAGCTACAAAAAAACTTATAAAGGAGATTAAAAGAACTAGAGTTGTGTTTGGTCTTATAAAGATGGTAGACCCTGTAAAAGGGATTGATGGCAGAGAGATTGCAGACTTGCCTGAATATCCTGTAATATGGGAGATAGAAAATAGAGATGCTTACAAAGCCATTGGAGATGTCTTTTCTAGGTTTGCCAAATCGCAGAGCTTACCTCTTCAACATGTTATAAAGCTAGAGGGCACTAAGGAAAATAAACTCAATAATGGTGGTAGCTTTTATACGCCAATAGTACAGCTAGACACAACAAGTAAAATTGAGATATCTGATAGTGACCATAAAGCATTTGGAGACTTCTTGGATTGGGTAAAGAACTACAATGATGGTATTATAAGTAAGTGGGATACCAAGGTTTCAGAAAGACAAGATGAAGTGTCAGAGGAAGATATGGAAACTGTAGAAAACTTTATTGATGTAGAGATAGATACTGATGCTAAGTAATAATGCTTTCAAAGCACATGGTATTAACTACCTTTCACCAAGTAGTATAAATACATATATCAGTGACCCACCTATGTGGGTCGCTAGATATCTATTCAAAGTGAAATCATCAAGTGGTCCAGGTGCAGTTAGAGGCATTGCAACGGAGCACGTATTAGCTAACAAATATAATGAAGGCACATTTGATTATAAAATGCTTGACTTAAAATTCATTAGCTTATGCACAGAATCTATGGTTGATTTAGGAGATAAGAAGGCAGAGAAAGAAAGGAGTACTTTAGAAAAGTTTGGAGAAGTTATAGATAAAAATTTTAACTATAAAGACTTAGAAGACTATCAAGAAAGAGTTGAAGTACAGTTAGATGATTTGCCTGTACCTATCATGGGCTACATAGATTTTAGATTTAAAGATAAAATTGTAGATTTAAAAACATCTACAAGGATGCCAACACAGCCAACTGAAGCACAAAAAAGACAGATGGCTTTGTACTCTATGGCATACCCTAAGAGTAGTGTGGACTTATTTTTTGCTACACCAAAAGAGCATAAAGTGTTCACACTTAAAAATTTGGCTTCTTATAAAAAGCAACTTGAAAAGGTTGCTTATAGCATACAGAAGTTTTTGTCTATCAGCGATGATAAACATGAGTTAGCTTCTTTTATGTATCCTAACCTTGACTCTTGGATGTGGAATGGTAAGATGAAAGAAGAAGCAAAAAAAATATGGAGTGTAAAATAATGTCTGATACATATTCGTATAGTAATCCCTTTATATCTTGGCGAAACTTTTAGTTGTCTCCTCATAAATTAAGAAGAGATGCTATAAAGCATGGGTATAGGAGTGGCTTAGAACATAAGTTATCCATCTATCTTAAAGAACATAAGTTTAAATTCTCTTATGAGTCTATTAAAATAGAGTGGGAAGATTTATTGTATCGCACTTATACCCCTGACTTCATACTAGACAATGGTATAATTGTAGAAACGAAAGGTAGATTTCTAGTATCTGATAGGCGAAAACATTTAGCTATTCAGAAACAGCACCCTAAACTAGACATTAGATTTGTGTTTACAAATAGCAGGGTTAAGTTATACAAAGGCAGTAAAACAACGTATGCCCAATGGTGCATAAAACATAAGTTTAGATACTATGACAGAATCATACCCGAAGATTGGCTTAAAGAAAAGGGCAAAAACAAACACCCTGTTTTTATAAAGTTTGTTGGTAAAAAAATAAGGAGATAAAAAATGAAAACATATGACAACAAAGGCAATCATTTCTTCATAGAAGTTATACCATCAATAGATGATAAAGGTTATTGGGATGGTAGATTTGAATTAGCTATACAGGTTAGAAAATCTAATATAGAGGAAGAAAGCTATTGGGAGTTAGAGAAGCTATGCCAAATGGCTTGTGCAAGTCTTTCCCTAATGCAACAAGATGCTAGGGTAAGAGACACTATTGAAACATTTTTAAATACCCCCGAAAATGATGATATTAAATTACCTTCACCTGTTGACAAGGTTACAGGTAATGTGATAAAAGTTAACTTTGAGAAAGGTTAATACATGTTAAGGCATATGGAGTATATGAAAATGAAAGAAGAAGAACTAAAAGAAAAAGAAGATATGGTCAATCATCCAAAGCACTATAACAAAGCAGGTATTGAAACTATTGATGCTTTACAAGCTATGTTAACAGACGGTTTTGATTATTATTTGCAAGGTAACATAGTTAAATACCTATGGAGATTTAGATACAAGAATGGTGTAGAAGACCTCAAGAAAGCACAGTGGTATCTAAATAAACTTATAGAGGTTTGCGATGGTAAAAGTTAATATGATGTTATCCTTAAAGATTGACCCTGACGAATACCCTATGCCATCAGACGGGAGATTAGATACAGAACTAGAGGATTACATTACAGACTTAATCCATGAGATAGAGGGAGTAAAAATAAATAATATAAGAATTACAATGGAGAACAAAAATTATGATTAGCAACTATTTACCAACAGATTATCAGAACTTCATAGCACTTTCTCGCTATGCAAGATGGAAAGACGATGAGCAAAGAAGAGAAAATTGGGGTGAGACTGTAGACAGATACTTTGATTACATGACTAATCACCTTAAAAAAAATCATTCCTATGATTTAACAAAAGCTCTTAAAGAAAAACTTACTCAACATATAATGAACTTAGGTGTTATGCCTAGTATGAGAGCATTAATGACATCTGGACCTGCATTAGACAGATGCCACGTAGGAGGCTACAACTGTAGTTATATACCTGTGGATAGTCCACGTAGCTTTGATGAATGCATGTATATTCTTATGTGTGGTACAGGTGTAGGTTTTTCTGTTGAACGTGAGAATGTTGACAAGCTACCCATTGTCAATGAGCACTTTGAGGACAGCACTACTATCATCAAAGTTGCAGACAGCAGACCTGGTTGGGCACGAGCATTACGAGAATTAATATCTTTGTTATATGTTGGGCAAGTCCCAACTTGGGACACATCAGAAGTTAGACCTGCAGGTGCTAGACTAAAAACATTTGGCGGTAGAGCATCAGGACCTGCACCTTTAGTTGAGCTGTTTCAATTCTGCATACAGAAGTTTGAAGGTGCTAAAGGTAGAAGACTATTTCCTATTGAATGTCACGACATTATGTGTAAGATAGGTGAGGTTGTAGTTGTAGGTGGAGTACGTAGGTCTGCTCTTATATCTCTATCCAACTTAGGTGATGACCAAATGAGACACGCTAAGTCAGGTCAATGGTGGGAGAATGAAGGGCAGAGGGCACTAGCCAATAACTCTGTAGCATTTAAAGGTAAGCCTGAGATGGGTACATTCATGCGAGAGTGGACATCATTATATGAATCTAAGTCAGGTGAACGTGGTATCTTCAACAGACAAGCTGCCAAAGTTAAGGCATCTGAGAATGGTAGACGTGAGATTGACCATGAGTTTGGTTGTAATCCCTGCAGTGAAATTATATTACGACCATATCAGTTCTGTAACCTAACTGAGGTAGTATGTAGAGCCACCGATGATTTAAACACTTTAACAGAGAAGGTACGTATGGCTACTATACTTGGTACATTTCAGTCTACTCTAACTAGCTTCAAGTATTTACGTAAGATATGGAAAGATAATACAGAAGAAGAGAGGTTATTAGGGGTTTCCCTAACAGGTATACTAGATACAAACGTATGGGGAAAAGAAGTTCTTACAATATTAAGAGAAGTTGCAGTAGAAACTAATAAGAAGGTAGCTAAAGAGTTAGGTATACCACAGTCAACTGCTATCACTTGTGTAAAGCCAAGTGGTACAGTCAGTCAGTTAGTTGACAGTGCTTCAGGTATTCATGCTAGACACAACGACTACTACATCAGAACTGTACGTGGTGATAACAAAGACCCACTCACACAGTTTATGAAAGAGAGTGGTATACCAAATGAGCCTTGTGTTATGAAACCTGATAGCACTACTGTGTTCAGTTTCCCAATGAAGTCACCTGAAGGTGCTATTACTAGAACACAGATGTCAGCTATTGAACAGCTAGAGTATTGGCTCATGTTCCAAAGACATTGGTGTGAGCACAAGCCTTCTGTTACTGTATCTGTTAAGGAAGATGAGTGGATGGATGTAGGAGCATGGGTGTATAAGAACTTTGATGAAGTATCAGGTATATCCTTCTTACCATTCAGTGACCACACATATGCTCAAGCACCTTACCAAGACATAACTAAAGAAGAGTACACTGAGTTGTTTAGTAAGATGCCTATGTCTATTGATTGGTCTAAATTAGCAGACTTTGAAAAAGAAGACACTACTAGCGGTGGCAGGGAATTAGCTTGCACAGCAGATGCCTGTGAAGTAGTTGACTTGACATCTAATTAATGTTAGAATCTGCTGAGTTATTGTGGTGGCAATGGTGGTTACTTATCGCCATTTCCATCAACACAACTATAAACTTAATCGTGTTCTTTAAAGGTAGGAAACTACACATTAGAGAATTTTTACATTTAAAACCAAAAACAAAGAAAAGGAGTAAAGAATGAGAGACATGCTATTGAATGCAATAAAGACTAAAATGATAGGGCAGATGAATGCCCATATAGCTAATATTGAAGTTATGTTGTCAAACCCTGTTGGTGCGAGAGACCGTGCAACTGTAGTAGATACTATTGAGAAAGAGATGTCTGCACTAGAGCATCTTGATGGAAGAATTAATGTACTAGTAAAATATTTTGAAAGGAGCAAGGAAAATGCAATTGAAGAACAGAAAGAGAAACCCAAATCTAAGTAAATATGATGCACCTCTACGTATACAATTTGATCGTGGGGTAAAAGCATTTAGAGGAAAACAATATCTAAAAACAATAGAAGATAATAAAATAATAGCTACTACAAGTCCCTACAGTATTGATTCCATGCAACACAGGGAATGGCAAAGAGGTTACGACTTTGCATATTTTAAAAATTTAGAGAGAGTAAAAAATGCAGAAGCTAGAAGAAGAAGCGAAGAAATACATGCAAGATAAAATACGTATAGCAGAAGTGATGACTGCTGAGTTTTATGAAATGAAAGCGGGACAGACAGCCATCTTTCCTAAACACAAAGCTCTAGAGTATTTAGCTCTAGGGTTAACTAGTGAAGCAGGAGAAGTGGCAGGAAAGGTCAAGAAACTTATACGTGATGGTGAGGATGTGGAAGGCTTTGAGTTGAAGAAGATTGCCATAGCATCAGAAATAGGTGACGTACTTTGGTATTGTGCTATGATGGCTAAAGAGGTAGGTGTTCCATTGGATGAGATTATGAAAGAAAACTTGAAGAAGTTACATGGTAGAAAAATACGTGGAACACTACATGGGTCAGGGGATAACCGTTAAAACATTTTAAATAGACTCTGATAGGCTTTAGATATAGTGTATGCAGTTACATAATCTGAACCACTATTAGGGTCTACAGGTTGTCCCTTTTCCTGTTCAAATATTCTAAGACCCCATTCACGAATATTTTTAGGAAGCCTTTTAAACTTAACTCTATATTGCTCTAGCAAAAATTTATTTTTCAACCTAGCTCTCTTTTCTTCAGGGATGTCTTTGCCAACCTCTAATATTTTCATATAAGCTGCTTCTTTAAACATGCTTTTTATTGGAGCTAAATTAGAGCTTATTATACCTCTTATTTCGGCTTGTATAAATTGCTTACTTTTATCTTGTTCAATTAATTGCTTCTCTCTTGCTTGTGCTAGTTTAGCCAAAGGTGGAATCAATTCATTCATCAAGTCATTCTCTATTCTTCTTATGCTAGGAGTAGAAGCTCTTGATGACATTTCAAATTCGGTGAATCCATATTTTTGCATAAACAAACCTGAAGGGGGATTGTCTTCATAATATGTAGCACCTGCACCTATCTTTAAAGCAGGGTTAATTCTACGTTTACCATCTTGGTCTAATACATATGTTCTATTTGGAAGTTTCCTTTCCTCTTCAGGACTTATGAATCCTCTACGAATAAAAGGCATCTTTGCTGATTGCACAAAAGTTGATTCAAAATCACCATAAATAGGGTCTACATTAGGGTCTTTTATTTGAGATGCTCTGCTTTCTACAAGACCATAGTCTATTAGTTTACCATCTTTACCTATTCTTATTTCAGGTAATTTAGACATACTTCTTTCTAAATCTATAATCTGAGCAGCAGGAACAGCATATCTTTGCACAAAGTTTCCAAACGCTGTGCCTGTGGTCTTAGCTATTCTGTCTGACCAAGAAGCATCCGCACCACCTAATGCATTTACAAAATCCTCTATCATACTAGTGCCTCTACCTGTACGTAAAGTAGCTCCAAAAAAAGTTTCTGTAAATTCTTTTGCGTCACCTACCAAAGAACCTTTCAATGTACCGTCTTTCCACCTATCAATAAACTCAGATATGTACAAAGCCTGTCTTAAAGGAAATTGTGGAGTAGTATCAAAAGACTCACCGTCTGATGTTCTAATCATTTTATAATCAGGGTGAGGTTCATCAAAATATCCTTGCATCCAAGCAGGTCTCTCACTTTCAGGCTTTCTGTAAGCACTAGCAGCTAAATACACTCCGTAACCAACTAAGTTTCTTGATATATCTTCTCTGTCTCTATCGGTTAGTTTTTGTAATCTATTAGGTCGTATTAATCTTCTTATAGGCACTAAAGCAGCACCTGCAGAGTATTGTGCTATTAACTCTAAACTTGTGAATACAAATCTAGGAAAAGCAACTAATGCTGTACCACCATATTTAGCAAGTATTTCATTTACAACTTTAAAAGGTGCAAAGTTAGGAACATTAGAGTATGTAGCATTTCTAGCTTTTTCTGTTGCCTCTGCAACTATTTCAGAAAATTCTTTAGACCCTTCAGGTAATACAGTAGGTGAATCATTTAATATTTCTCTCATACGACCTTTATTTAACTCATCTACTAGCTCTAATCCTTTATAATTTTTTCTAAACAAGTCCTCTAAGTTTTGAAGAAAGTAAGCACTTCTTGTTATATAGTCTTGCCATTTGTTAGGTATATTTAGTGTATCAACAAAGTCTTCACCTGCTTCTAACAATTCATCTATCTTTTGCTGAACAGGTGTTAACTGAATACCTTCTGGTCTACGCAATCGTACTAGTTCACTAACATTACTAAATAATACATTATAGTTATTCATAAACTCAGGTCTTTTTAATATATAATCAACATAATCCCTAGCATCTTTATTATCTATTAAATATGAGTGATGCTTAAAACTATTTCTCCAATTAGTAGGACTCAAAACAGTTAGAGTTTTTTTCTTCAGACCCTTTTCTGTTAGATTATATAAAGAGGTATTAAATACATTAGACAAACCTTCTAATGGACTTCTCATTAAAGTAGATTCTACGTTACGTATCATAGTGGCTAACATAGAAACTAATGCACCTCTACCTATATCAATAAATCGTAGAGCCGCCTTACCTGCAAAATTATACTTCTCTAGATTAGCTTGGTCTATAGCTTCTTTTCTAGATTTTTTACCTATTTTCCTACCTTTAATTGGAGCAAATTTTTGAAGAACTTTACCTGCTTGTGATGCAGAACCTAAAGTCATAAGTATATAATCCTCAAAACTAACATCATATTTATTTAATAATGCTGTTAATTCATCATCAGGAAGTAAATCACCTCTTACTGTGGCATTAAAAAGGTTGTCAATTGTCATTCTGCTTTCAGGAAAAAGTTCAGGCTTAGTTTTCTTTAATTCAGAAGCAATAGCCACTAGAGGGTCTAGTTTGTCAGGGTTAATTATAGGTGAAAGAAGGTCTTCCTTTTTTAATCCTATTGTAGATTCTAAATCTGAAGCAGCTATCAAGTCTCCATCTATATCTACAGCACCAACATATTCTTTTTCAGCTATGTTTAAACCAACAACTCTAGCCTTATCATAATCTATAGACAGTTTACCTGCTACAGTTTTAGATATTAATTTATCTTCATTAATTATTTTCTTAATATTATTAGGGTCTCTAGCTCCTATCTGGACTTCATAGTCCATTATTAGCTCTTCTTTAATAGATTGATTCTCACTCGCTTTATCTGCAGCATCCTTTGCCTTTTTAGCAATTATCTCAGCTTCAGCACTCTTAGCCCTATTAATATTTAGCCTTCTACTTTCATACTTTTTAATCTTTGCGGCATTCTTAATTAATTTCTTTTTTCTTTTTATCTCAGCTTCAAATATATCTTTGGCTAGTTCTAGAGCTTTAGGTGACCTAGACAGTATACTCATCATAGCACCCTTTTCACCAACCTCTAGTATTTGACCCACATCACCAGTAAATGCTTTAGCCGCAGTCTTTGAATCCATGTTTATTGTTTTAGTAGCATCACCGTCTGTTGCATCATCTACTGCTTCATGTACTGTTTTATACAAATCAGCAAACCCACCTCTTACGTATTGAGCACTTGATGATATACCTGCAAGAACTTCAGCACCTGTTTCACCAAAGTTTTCATAGTACTTTTGCATTATAGGATTGTCTTTAACTTTATCTTTGAAGGCTTGACTGTTTAAATAAGTTTCATAGTCAACCTGTACCATTCTAGGTGGTTTAGGATAGGTGTATCTTTCCCCAATGATATCTCTATCAGGGATAGTCATCATACCTTTCATTTGTTCTTCTATTGAGGGTGCTTTAGAACGGAAGGATTGGTCTTGAGATTGTTCAAAACCTTTAGCTTGTTCTATTTCGGCAGGAGTAGCAAACTTTATTATAGGCTCTGCAAGAGGTTTACCCTGTAAGTCAACAGTCTCCTCATATACTATGCCTTCTTGTTTTGCTTGTGCTAAGTCTATTAATTTACCTTCTGTAAATAAATTAGGGTATTGATTAGCGTACTTAATTCTTAATTCATTTTGCTCTGTTTTATCTATTTGAGCATCTATAGATTCTTTATTTTTTAAATATACTTTTTCATATTCTCTATTACGGAGAAACTCTTGGTATCTAGGGTCAACAGTTGCTTCTTTTTCTTTTACAACTTCTTCGTCACCAAATACAGACAAAAGAGCATTGTCATCTTTTTTCTCTACCTCCTCATCCCCAAAAACTGAGGAAAGAGCATCATCGCTTTGTGATACCTCTTCTTCATCACCGAATACAGATTGAAGAGCTTGATTATTTAAATCCATTTATTTCTCTATAATTTAATTATAAACAGGCTGACCACTCAACAAAGGAATATTGATGAATTTCCCATCGGCATCTTTTTGTCCTGTAAATACAACTCTTTGCCCATTGGATTTAGTATACGTCATCCCTGGAATCATCTGCTCTCCTTCATCAGGTTTAGATAATCCTACAACATTTGCACCTGCTCCTTGGACAACAGCACGAAAAGCAGGGTCATTTAATTTGTTAGCACCTGCACCAAACATGACAAAATTACGTAATGAATTTCTTTCTACCTCACGCTTTATAGCATCATTCTTTTCTCCACCAGGAAACGTAAAATCAAAGCCACCTGTAGGATTTGGAACAACTTTTAAATCTAACTTAGTTGCTTTAGCGGCTATGTTTGCAAAATCTTTATATGAGTTTCTCCAATCACTAGGTTTCCATGTAGTTGTTTTTTCTAAAGCTGCTTTGTTCTTCTGTATAGTGCTTTCATTCAATCTATACTTTTGAACTTCATCCAAAGTTTTATTGTGGTCATATTTAGGTTTCATGGCTATCTTAGGTAATTCACCCTCAACAACTTCAGGTAATCCTAGTGCTGCTTTAGCTTTAGCACCTATGTCTTCTACATTTATAGGGTCGGTGACTATACCACGAGATTGAGGCATAGATTTAAGTACTTGCATACTAACATCAAGGTTTCTAGGAGCAGCACCAACTTTATTTTGAGCTATTATAGTTGATATCTTATCTATATTCATATCACTATTTATGGATTTTATATCTTGAAACTCATCATTTAAAAAGGATTTCCTGTTATATCCCAAGCTACCTAACTTTTGACTAGCAGCCACTTTATTTTGATATGCTTTATTAATCTTTTCAGGGTCATAACCGTGTTTAGCATACAATGCTTGTGCGGCAGCTACCCTATCTGTTTGAGTTAAATCTAAATCTTCAGGTAGATACTGAGACATTATATTTTGTAAGTCTTCTTTTGCTTTATTCTTAACAAGAAGATGCTTCTGTCTATACTCACTAGCAGGTGCGGCAGAATCCTCTATAGATTTAAATAGAGCATTTTTTATACCATCCATTCTTTTATTTTCAGTTTCTCTTACTATTCTAGCTGCTTCACCACCAGCTATAGCAAACTTTTGAAACACACTTAATCCCATTAAGAACTCCTTCTACCCATTAAACCTTTTGGTTCAACCTCGTTTTCATTTTCTTCTGATATGTCTTTAACCTCAGAAGCACCACCCATAACATCTTCCATCAAACCTTCAACATCTTCATCTTTAAGTAACTCTTGTTCCGCTTCAGTTGCGTCTAATGGTGTAACATTACTTTTGTTTTCTTCATCTGCGTCTATAGTATAGTCTATTCCTGCTAAGTCAGCCAATCCCTTTAAAAACTCAACTATTACAGGATTCACAAGAACAGAAACATCAACAGTATGTCTACCTTCCATAGTACCACTTAACGTAAATACTTCAGCTATAGCAGTCAAAGATGCTCCACTTTCTATAATTCTTAGTGTAGTATTTATTGTTGAAGGGTCACCTAATTTAGGTATGTAATAATCAATAGCATCCTCAAGTGTTTGCAGTTCTGCTTTTTGTTGCCATGGTCTAGCACCTAATTCTGCAGTTAAAGATTGACCCGGTATAGGAGCATCTAATAATGGTTCATTTTGTATCATATTTAGCTCTTTACTTTATTAACAGCTTCACGAATTGCTAAAACATATTCAGCAGTAGGGGTAATTTGATTGTTGGTATTGCCCACATTTGGTTTTTTTAGTAGGCTATTCTTTTTGCTAGTAGGCATAGTTGGCTTTATCTGATTATTTTTTATTTGATTGTCTATGCCAAACCATGCTTTACGATTAGCATTTCTATATGTTTGAAACATATTCATACTCCTCTTTTATTCCCTTTAAATAACGTGGATTAGTGACAACCTTATCCATAAAATATTTTACAACCTTTTTAAGTTTCGGTTTATCTTTAATAAACATAGCGAACTGTTTACCATATTTACCATATAACCACTTAAACCAAGATGGAGCATCTTTATCCATCCAACTTCTAAATATAACCCATTTAGGATTAGAAGAACCATATATTTCCCTAGCTACCCAGCATAACCAACCGCCAATTAAGGAGTTAGAACCTGCTGTCAATATAGTTCCCACCATTGACCCTAGACCAGAAGATGTTTTTGCATCCGCTTGCAATTTGTAACCTTGTGTAGCTGCATCTGCAGTTAATTCAGCAGTTGTTATTTTTACTATTCTATCTAGCTCATTTTCTGCTGATGTCCATGCCCATTCCATAGTGTCAGCATAATGTTGCCATAAATTATCATAAGCAGTTTTAGATATGTTTAATAATGCATTAGCATTTAATTCATTAGCACGATTTACGGATGCAGTATCTGCTGTAGCTATTTGCCTTCTCCATTGAGCATTACTCTGAGCTATGACTAGCTGATTCTGTGCGTTGAATTGGTCACGTTGATTATTTAATTCAGCATTAAATCTTTCTACGGTATTAGCTTGTCCTGCATTAAACTGTGATTGTGCATTGGCTTGTGTAGCATTAAACTGTGCTACTTGTGTACCGAGATTAGCAAAGAATTGGTCTACTTGATTTTGACTAGAAGCATTAAACTGTCTAGCAGCATTTGTAGCAGCTTGGTCAGTAAACAAAGATTGTGTTCTTTGCTGTGCCTTAAATAGATTAGTTTGTTGTTGATTAGACAAATTAGCCATGTCCATTTGCAAAAAGTTTTGAGCATTTTGAACAGCAGCTTGTTGTCTATTATTTAAGTTAGACATATCTAAGTTAGCTAATGCAGACGCTTCAGCCATGACCATAGCTTGTCTATTAGACAGATTATTTAGATTCATTGTGTTCACAGCACGAGAGTTCTCTAGAGCTATGTTCTGCTCTGCTGTGAAGTTCATATTAGCTATATCACCAATTCTAGCCGAGTTCTGCACTCTCGCTTGAAATGCTTGGTCAAACTCTTGTCCTATGAACTGTGCTCTCTGTTGAGCTGCAAGCATAGCTCTCTGTTGTTTGTTAGATAAATTCTGTGCTTCAAACTGTGCAGTTACCTGTGCATCTGCCTGTGCTATTGGCAACGCTGATTCCAATGCTGCCTGAATCATTGCTTGTCCTGCCATGCTAGATGCACCTAAGCCTCTTTGTTGCATAACGGCTTGAACACCTCTAAGTGCTCCTGCCGCCCATGCAGGTGGGTTAGTAGCATCAAAGTCAGCAGTAAGCTGTGCTAGTTGTCCTTGTACGGTAGCTTTCTCCGTTGGTGTAGCTGTAGCGGCTTGAATCTGTTCTGCGTAAGTAGAAGCAGTCTCGGCATTAGCAGCTCCTGACACTAACTCACCTTGTTGTATTTGTCTTTGTACAGGATTCTCTAATAGAGTAGCATTACCTTGAGCAGATGATAAATCACCTACGCTTGAAGCAGTTTGTTGGGCTGCTAATATTTGGGAACGTGGGTCTGCAGGGTCTGTTTGAGCAGCTTGAAGTGTGTCTAGTGAAGTATTAACTTGTTCTGCTACACTTTGAGCATCCATTAAATTTGCTTGAGTAGAAGTTGGCTGTTGAGCCATTGTTGTTTGAGCCATTGCAGTTGGCACAGAAACAGTACCTGACACTTGACCACTGTCAGGTGCAAGCATTTGTTCTTGCGTCAATTGTGTTCCTACAGGAACAACTGTTGCACCTGTTGGTAATGCAGGATTGATTGCTTGTTGAGCACTCACATCTCCTATAGTAGAACCTTCGGGTATATTTTGCTGTGGTATATTTTGCTGTGGTAAAGAACGTGGGTCAGTCATAACTTGTGTTACAGGTTGCTGTTGCTGTCTACTTTGTAGTGCAACGGTTTGGTCTGTTTCACCTGCAGGTATAACATTACCACCAAGTCGTGCTTCTGCTATAGGAAACTGCTCCACTGTAGACGGTTGTTCATAACTATAATCAGTAACACCTGCTCTTTCAGCAATCATTCCATTGCCATATTGAGTTCCATCAGGACCATATACAACTGCTTGTGTACCAGCTTGGAAGGGATTAAATGGCATACTATCAACATTCACACCACCCACAGCCATCTTACGTACAGCACCACCTTTAGCCATCTCTTGTGCCTTACTTCTATACACAATCATCTCACGTTCTTTGTCAGGGTTCTGCTTCAAGTACTCATCAAAGTTTTCCATACTACCTGCATAACCCATACGTGTGGCTATTTTTTGTAATCCCTGCGGCTTAAAGCCTTTAAACATTGCCATGTTACTTTATTCCTATTACTTCATTACAATCGCAACAACCAAAGCTACCACACCAAGCGTACCCACCATAGACATAGCTTCTATTCGCCACATTCTTTTGTCTAAACCTTCTAGTTTATCATTGACCATCTGATACCTGATAGCACATTCTTTCTCGTGTGCATCAAGCTCTAGTTGTACTTTT
>Ga0181392_1000464_pt1 | contig 15388 bp, 16 predicted proteins | sample 15SPOviralmetaG_FD_130083 | JGI IMG/M metagenome (GOLD analysis project Ga0181392, IMG submission 130083) | Marine viral communities from the oligotrophic San Pedro Time Series (SPOT) site, San Pedro Channel, CA, USA - 15 SPOT_SRF_2010-09-15 | ecosystem: Environmental > Aquatic > Marine > Strait... | reverse complement strand
TTGGCACTCAAGTGTTAAGTGGGCTGGTGGCACTAAGCCTACATTAACAACAAGTGGAATAGACATTTTAACTTTTGAAACTATTGACAATGGCACTAACTGGTATGCATATGTTGATGGTTTAAACATGGGCTAATAGATGCCAGCACAAATAACAATATTAAATCCAACAGGTATTAATAAAGACATTGACTCTTATGAGTTACCTGAACAGCAATGGTCTGATGGGAATAATATACAGTTTGATAATGAAAAGACTGTAAAAGTATTAGGTACTCAACAGGTGTTTGGTACACCTACAGTAGCACCATACTGGCTTATGCCATTTGACACTATAAGCACTAACTCTTGGATTTATCCTAGTCTAACTAAGATATATAGAGTACATACATCTGGGTCAAGCACTACACACACGGACATAACAAGAACTTCTGGTGGTGATTACTCAGCAACTGCTGTTGGTGGTTGGAATGGTGGTGTTTTGGGTGGTGTTGCTATCATTAATAATGGTGTTGATGTTCCACAATTTATGGGCACAGCTAATAATGCAAAGTTTGCTAACCTAACTAATTGGTTAAGCAATACAACTTGCCAAGTTATCAAGCCATTTAAAAGATTCTTAGTTGCGTTAGACACAACAGAGTCAAGCACACGCTACCCATTCAGAGTTAGATGGTCTCATCCAGCAGAAGGTGGTACATTGCCAACTACTTGGAATGCAGCAGATGCAACCAAAGATGCTGGCTATGTTGACTTGTCTCAATCAAAAGGATTTGTAGTTGATTGTGTTCCGATGGGTGATGTGAACATTATTTATAAAGAAGATTCTATTTGGTCTATGGCATTTGAAGGTGGACAGTCTATATTTGGATTTAGGCAACTCTTTGATGATGTTGGTATCTTAGGTAGGCACTGTGCAAAAGGTTTCGACAATAAGCATTTTGTGGTCTCTGAGGATGATGTATACATACATGATGGACAAACTAAACAGTCTATCGTAGACCAACAAATTAGAGATGAGTTGTTTAGTTCAATGCATCCTGACTATAAGACAAGAACATTTGTATCTGCAGACAGAGAGAAGAATGAGATGTGGGTATGCTTTGTATCTAATTCAAACTCTACTAATGCATTTGCAGACACAGCATATGTATACAATTTTAGAAACAACAGCTGGTCTAAAAGAGATTTACCATATGCAAGTTACATTGACTGGGGTGTAGTTGAATTTGATTCTGCTACTGACTGGTCTGAGACTGGAGACTGGGATACTGACAGTCAAGCATGGAACTCACCACTTAAACCATCTTTACTTATAGCATCTGCAACTAACACTAAACTATATGTATTAGGTAGCAATCAAAATGCAGGTACTAGCTTTAGGTCTTATGTGGAAAAAGACAAAATGAATTTAGGTTATCCGGGAACAAAGAGTGTGCAGAAAATTGTTCCTAGAATTAGTGGCACAGGCTCAGTTGATTTTTATGTAGGTAGTGAAATGAACCCACAGCAAGGTACAACATGGAAAGGGCCATATACATTTACTAGTGGTGTGCATTCTGAAATACCAGTAAGAGCCACAGGAAACTATGTAGGTGTTAGGGCAGAATCTACAGATGATAACACATGGGCATTGGCTAACTTAGAAATACATTGGACTCCTAGTGGTAATAGAGGTAATGGTGTATGAGTATAAAGTATGCTAAGTCACCTGTACCTAGTGACCCAAAAGATTTAGCATCTTACTTACAAGCAGAACTAGACAGAATATCTGCTGTAGTAAACAACATAGCTGATGGACACTATGATGAATCTAATGCAGTTCCATCAAAGCCAAGAGCCGGAGATGTCAGGTACGCAGATGGTACTAATTGGAATCCCGGTAGTGGTGAAGGACTATATTTATATTTGAGCACAGGAGCGTGGAGTAAACTTTGATTGAAGGGATAAGGTCTGGGGAGATTGAGGCTTGGTGGCCTCTCGTTGAAGAATACTTGAATGCAGCCATGAAATATGGTTTAGGCGAGTACAGTATTGCTGACATAAAAAGTAGCTGTAAATCAAAGAATATGCAGCTCTGGGTAAAAATAGGCACAGAAGTAGAGGGTGCTTTTATTACAAAGATAAGTGTATACCCTCAGAAAAACATACTATGTGTACTGTTGTTGGGTGGAAAAGAATTTATGACATGGAGAGATGAAGCAGATGCACTCCTAAATGCATTTGGAAAAGAGAACAATTGTGAGTATGTAGAACTATTTGGTCGCAAAGGCTGGGGAAAGATACTTAAGGATATTGATTACAAAGAACAAACAAGATTATTTGCTAAGGAGATAACATAATGTCGAAAGGTGACAATGTAGAAACAAAAGAAAACGAACCTTGGAGTCAAGCCTCACCCTATATTAAAGATGGCTTTAAGGAAGCGTCAAATTTATATAACAATTTCAATCCTACTTTTTATAGTGGAACAACACAAGCAGGATTTAGTCCAGACCAATTAACAGCACAACAAGGCATAAGAGACTTTGCTGTTAAAGGTGCTCCTGAACTAATGAACCCAGCAATAGGTGCTTATCAGCAGGCAATGAGCCCATCAAGAATTGATGTAGCTAATAACCCTTATGTAAATAACATGGCACAAGCAGCAGCAGACAGAGCCATGTCTAGTTTACAACCAGAGCTGGCTAACATTAGAGGTGGTGCTATTATGTCAGGTGGCTATGGTGGTGGCAGACAGGGTATTGCAGAAGGTAATGCTTTGGCAGGAGCAGCAGACTCAGCTAACCAAGCAGCAGCACAAATATATGGTCAAGCCTACGGACAAGGAATGAACAATCAATTAGGTACTCTTGGGCAAACAGGTGCTCTCATGGGTGCAGGATTCCAACCTTATGCTAACTTAGGTTTATCAGGTGAACAGCAGCAACTTAGAGAGCAGGCATTGATTGCTGATGCACAAGCAGCTCACGACTTTAATATGAATATGCCTTACCAGAAATTCCAAAATTACCAAGCAGGTATTGCAGGATTCCAACCAGCAATGGGAGCAGCAGGCTCATCAACAGAAAGAACACCGGGCCCTAGTGCTTTAAATACAATAGGAACATTAGGCTCAATGTTCTCAGGATTATAGGAGTAAAACATGGCAACCAACTATAATGCACCCGGCCCTTGGAATAACTTTAATCCAGTAGGAAAATATACAGCATCCTCATCAGCTATGCCATCAGGCAACGACAGAGCTGCATATGAAAAGAAAATGGCTGATGTCTATTCTAATGTAAAAGTAGGTACTGACCTATTTGGTAATTCTATAAAAGGCTATACAGGCACATCAAACAATTCAACAGGTGTGAACCAATCAAGAGCAGGAATAAATGCACCGGGAATAAACTCAAGACCAACAGGTGGTAACTTAAGTTTTTCTCTTGGTGGAGGCAGAGGTGGAGGTGGTGGTTCATCAGCACCTAGCAATGTATTAACACCTCAAACATTTGCACCATACGAAAGCACATACACTCCACCTACACCAGCAACTCCAATACCTTATGACTATGCTACTAGAGACCCTTACATTTATGGTGATGGACTCAGCAATGCAGGTGCAGCATATGACATCTGGGGTTCTAAGCCGGGAACTAATCCTTATTTATTAACTACACCAGCAGATTATACACCGGGAATTATAGGATTAGACCCAGTAACATTACCCAATAATATGCCTAACAAGGGTGCTGACATTAGTGCATTTAAACCTACTAGAAAAAAGTTTACAGGTACACCAGAGCAAATAGTTAAAGACTATGGCTACACTGGTAGAACAGTTGCAATGCAAAATAATGTACCACCAAGCATGAGAGACTCAGCACCTAACGCACAAGTAATGTTAGATGCAGCTAGAAAAAATGTAGAGATGGGTAGGTACAATAACATGCAAGAGGCAATGAATGCACAACAAGCATTTAATCTAAAGTATCCTACATTAACTAAAAAAGAAAATGAAAGGCAGATTGCTTTGAGCCAAAATCTTATGAAGAAAAATTATGTTGCTCCTCCTAAATATGGTTCAAAAGAATATAAAACAGCTGAGAAAAATAAAGCTGCTCTTGCTGCAAGTCGAAATGCATTTAAGAATTCTAGTGGCCCAATGCCGGGACAAACTACTTACAAAGCCAAGAAAACTAGTACAGCAAAAGCTGTGAAAAAATATACTACAAAAGATATGAGCAGTAGTTACAAAGCAAGAAAAGATGTTAGAAATCTTTTTGCATAATTAATATGAACACACTGTTTGATACTTTTAATATTGATGACATCTATGATGCTTATAAATTTGCAGAGACAGGTTCATTTGAAAACCCTTGGATAAGAACTACGGACAGAACACAAGAGGGTGGCAGTACAGCGTATGGCCCAGTTCAAATCACCAAAGGATTGCTTGAAAGATACAGAGACAACGAGTCATCTATATATAATCAACACAAGAATGTAGGTGACAAATTAATTAATCAAGCAAACCTATTTAATTATTATGGCAATGAGCCACACGACATACCAGTACATCCTAAGCATGACAGTTGGATATACAAAGGAATCATGGGATTACAAGACATGCTGGGTGGTGAAGGTATACATGAGGCTTATGATTATGGTGGTCAAGGCACAAGAATGCATAGTGGATTACAAGCAGAGTATAAAGATTTTGCTCAAGCTATGATGCAAGACATGTGGAACAAGAATAAAAATAAAGAAAACCCAGTGCAAAGTTTTATAGAAGCATGGAGGGGTAAGACAATAGATGAAGACCCAGATTATTACAAAAGATTTAATACACACTTAGGAAGATAGCATGGCAAATGAAGCAATGATAAAGGCAATAATGGAAGAAGAAGAGCTGAAAAAAATGATGGCTCAGAGAGCTTTCAATGAACAAATGCTAGCACGAAACAAAGCTGCACTGGCAAAGAGTGGTGGTACATTTAACTATCAGAGTCAAGCAGATGAACAAAATGGATTCTTTTCAGGGTTGTTAGGAAATAACAGAACCAGTGAAGAAGAGCAGAGAATGCTGGCTGGTAATATGTACCCCGGCCCTAAACTTTCTTTGTGGGAAAAAACAAAGAATGCTATTGGTGACGCATGGACTAATGAAAACTCTGCTTATAAGCAAGGACTGTGGGCTGACAGGATGATTGATGAGCAAGAATTAGCACAAGCCCCAGAAATTGCTAGACGAGCTGCTGTTGCCGACCAACAAGCTGGCTCGGGACAATTGGCACAGCAAGTATGGTCTCCGGGATTAGGTGCTCCTTACCCTCAGCCTGCAATAGCAGAAGTAGACCAAGCTGTTAGGGGAGTTGTACCTCCGGGTGAATTTAATTTTAGCCAAGGTAAACAATTAAGTGATGCAGATTTTGCCAGAACTTACCAAGAACAAAGAGAGCTTATGAAACCTACTGTAGGAACTAGAGTTGGTGACATGGGAGTAGCAGCTGCAAAATCTTTATATGAAAACTCAAGACTTCCTTATATAGGAATGGAGAATATGGCTGGTGAAGCAATCATTGGCCCGGAAATGTGGGCTGGTGACCAGATAGATAGAATAGAAGCCGAGAGAGAATACAACTTACCAGAGAATGTACAAGCAAGGGCAGTAGCAAAGAGAAGAGAAGAGATGCATCAAGCTGGGCTTTTAGTTGACCAACAGCTAGACAAAATAGAGGCTGATAGAGCTGCTGCTGAAAAAGAAGAAATGAGACTGGCTGGTATATGGGCTGATGATGAAATAACTAGACAAGAGACTGAACAACTTGCAGCAAGAAGAGCAGCAGAAGCAGAAAAGAAAAGAGTTGCAGAAGCAAAAAGAGTAACGGACATGCAAAACTTTATTGAGCAGCAAAGTGAAATGGAAAGTGGCTACAACAATATGCAAGAATCTCAAGCTGCATTAGAAACAGTTGACCAATCAGGGGCAGATAATGAATCGTTTGACACTCCTATTATTGGTGAAGAACCTATTACTCTTGAAGAACACATACTACCATCAGTAGAAAAAAAGGTTAAAGAACTAACTGACGATGAAAAGAATGATGCATATGTTGAAGCAACATTAAAGGGTGAGACATTGTTGGGCAAATTCCTGGACTATATTGGTGTACTGGACAATGACAATGATGGTGTTAGTCAAGAAAAGGGAGACCAAACAGTTAATGACATAGCAACTTTAGCCAGTCAAGAAGCAGAAACAGAAGTAGAGCAATCTGGTGGTGTCTTGGTGGATGAGACTGATACTAAGACTGATACTAAGACTGATACTAAGACTGATACTAAGACTGATACTAAGACTAATACTAATACTAATACTAATACTAATACTAAGACTAATACTAGTAGCAGTTCAGTGACTGTTCCAAGTTTAATGACAACTACTTCTGATGAAGGTACTGGTGGATTTACAATGGACAGACTTACTAACCCACTATCACCAGAGAATAAGAAATGGTGGTTGGGTGGAGGTGCAGGTGTTCCCGGTAGTAACAGAGCAGTACAATTCTTTGAAGCTCTTGCTTACATAGGCACACCATTAAAGTACAGACCATCTAAAACTCCGGGTCAACAGAACATTGAAAATCAAATGACTCAGATGAATAACATGATGGATTACAATTCAAGCATGGCCTCAAAATCTAGTGCTCCATCGTTTGCTGCATTGAGAGCAGCAGTGCCTAGTGTTGGTGTTCTTAAAGAAACTATAAAAGGAGGAATTGAAGCCAACGCTGATAAAGGTTTCTTAGGAATTAGAGCTCTTGGTGGTGACAGTAAAGATGACATTGAGAACAAGATAGCTGAGACAGCATACCAAATTAGAGAGCAGATGCTTCAAATGGCTTTTGTAACTGGAAAGATACCTACCTTTAACGAAACTACAGCTATACTGTTCCCACCACCAGAAGAACCAGATGATGATGACGATGGTGGTAAGGGTGATGGTAAAAAAGGCAATGATGATGAATCATTAGTTGAAAAGTGGACTGGTTGGTTTAGACCGGGCAAATAACTAGGATTATATAATGGCTTTAGGATTAAGAGATGAAGAAGAATATTCTTTAGGTGGATTAAACAACCTAAATATAGGTGAAAGCAACTTAAGTCTAGGAAATTTAAAAGGACTAGAAAATCTAGGTGACAACAAACTAAGTCTTGGTGCTATGGGTAGTGGTATGAAGAATGACCCTCTTGCTACAAGCTGGGATAATTTTAAAATACAATTTGGTGGTGGACTTCAAACTCTAGATGACATACTAAATAAAGATTCTTTTCTTAGCCGATGGGGAGAGGCAATGGAAGAGTCTGGTGAAATTGGTAAAGAAGATTATATGCCACAGTTCACTGGAACTTTCTTAGAGCAAGAAGGCTTTGGAGGAAAATTAGAATGGGCTGTTGAAAGAGCAAAAGAAAATGCAGTAGGTAGTGGTGCAGCTTTGGCAGCAACAATACTAACAAGAGGACTTACTGCTCCAGCAGCTATACTTGGTTTCTTGCAGCTTAATGAAGCAGGTAATGTACACGCTGACAATGCAGACAAGCCTGTATCAGAATTTAGTGATGGTGAAAAGGTAAACACAACCTTTGCTGCTGCAATGATGACAGTGCTAGACTTGTATGCTCCATTAAAAGTAGGAAAAGCATTTAGTCCCCTAATAAAGAAAGATTTAAAAGAGATGGCATCTTATTTGAATGACTTTGAGAAGATGGGATTTGCAAATGCTATCATGATTGGTCTTAAGAAAGCAGGTGCTATAGGTATTATAGAAGGTGGAACAGAGGTACTGCAGGATGCAATAGCCCAGTTCACCTCAGCTACAAGAGGAAGAGACATGAGTGTTGATGCCTCATCAGGAGCATTTGCAACAGGTGTAGTTGGTGGAACAACTATGGGTTCTTTGTCTGGATACAGAGATGCTACTCAGCCTACTAGAGAAGCCAAGCAATACCAAAGAGCATTAGATGAGTACAACACAGGTCAAGTACAGAAAGCAAGTGATGAGTTTGGTATACAAGTAAATGAGTATGAACAAAAATACCAAGAACTTCTGGATAAGTATGAAGGCCCTGAGCTACAGTCTAGAGCAGATGCACTGAAAAAAAGTGAGGGTACTTTTAAAGATGTAGTACCCGAAACAATAGATTTCAAAAGACTTCCTCAATCTAAGTTAAGTGCCATGACACAAGGTGCTAGTGATTTCTTATTAAGTAAATCTACTGATGAGATTGAAAGGACAACTAAGCAAGCCAAGACTGGTGAGGATTACTTCCGACTTAACAGAGTGCTAAGAACTTTTGCCCCTGCTGAAAGTGGTAGTGGTGATTCTCAATCTAATTTATCTTTCCATTCATTAAAGCAATTGAACATCGGAGAGTTTGTTGTACCATATACTAACATAAAGGACAGGTGGGAATCTTCTTATCCTGCTCTTGGTAAATTAGGAAGTAAGGTAGGTAAAGACATTGACACTTACTTTGGTCAGGCTATGGAGAAAAAGATTGACCCTTCTCTTGAAGCTAGGTTAAGAAAACAATTAGGTGCAACAAAGTTTGAATTATTAAAGAGAGACATTGCTGACACTAGAAAAAACTATAACGCAATACATAGTCAGCTAAAGAAAACACTAGGTAGAGATGGAATGGAGATTGGGTTTATTGAAAACTACCTGACTCGTGGATTTGATAAGGCTGCAGTAAAACAAAATCAACAGCGTTTCTTAGATGTTCTTGGTGAAAGCTATATAGATTCTAATGGTGTTAAACAAAAAGGTGTGAACATAAAGGACACTGAAACTAGAACAGCAGAAGAGATTAAACAACAGATACTGAATGATGTATTGAATGGTGTAGACCCTACAATAATGACATCAGAGCAGATAAGAAATTCAAATAACAGAACCGGAGTGGACAGACCGGGCTTTGAAAAGCAAAGAGATGCTAGGTTTAACAGAGTTCCAGATGAGTTTAGAAGTAAGAGTCCAATGAACTCTATCAATGATTACTTAATGAATGCGTCAACAAGACTAGCATCAGCCGGTGCTTTTGGTGCAAACAAAGCTAACAGATTAAATGATGACATAAACCACCTACTAGAGAAGAAGGTAATAGGAAACAAAGAAGCACAGAAGATGTGGGATTTGTATGATGCTGTTCACCACACATTTAAAAGACCTCAAGATGATGCAGGAAGATTAAGGCAGGACATAATGAGAGGTGTCGCAGCAGGAGCTACCTTTAGGTATCTTGGTATGGCTACTATATCCTCTATTACAGAGCCAGCTTGGATAATACAAAGGAATGGTGTTGTTAATACATTAAAGGCTGCTCCTGCCATGGCTGTGCATGCACTTGCTGGTATAAAGCGTAGTCTTTATTCAGGTGGTGTAGGTAAAGGTGCAACATCTAACTTCGCTAGAGATTTAAGTAGAGTTCTTGGATTTGCATTAGACCCTAAGAACACTGAAAGAAATGAGAAGATGTTTGCAGGAGATGCTAACAAGTGGGTAAATTATTTCTTTAGAATGCCTGCCGGTATGTTTCTTACTCAATATACTAATTTTGTTAGAGGCTGGGCTGGTACTGCTGCACTTAAAAGAATAGAAAGTGAGGCTAAGGCACTTAAAAGAATGAAGCCTGCTAGAAGAAAAAGATTAGAGGCAGAGCTCAGAGAAAATGGTATGACAATAGAAGACTTCGGTGCTATCTATAGAGTAGGTGGTAACAAGATTGACATACTCAATGAAGATTTCTTGAACTCTACAATAATAAAAAGTAATGGTACACAAGCAAGGGTAAGAGATTTAATGCTACCTTGGATGCGTAAGATGGTTACTGATGTAGCTCTTGAGCCATTAGCTACCAACAGACCACTGTGGATGTCAAACCCTGACTACCAATTATTTGCACAGTTAAAATCTTTCCCTATTCTTTTTGGTAATACAATTGCTAAGAGGGTGTTAAGGAAAATGAATCCAAAGACTTGTACACCAGACCTGATGGGTCAGATGTCTACGCTTGCTGCTATTGGTACAGCACTGGGTGCTGCTGCATTAGCTATGGCAATCAAGGATGAGATTAGAGGCAGTGACTTTGAGCGTGGCCCTCTTGATTATGTAGGTGCTATAGGTGTTCCATTAATTAATGAATCATCTGCATCTTCATACATGCTAGGCCCAGTGGTTGGACTCTTGGATGATTTTATGGCATCTTTATATGGTGATGGTATGGCAGAGACAGCTGCCAAAGCACCAGAAGAATTTTTTGATTTAATACTTAGAGCATCTTTTGGTGCTCTTGGTGCAGCAGCTATGGAGGATGACTAATGCCTAAGGTATGTGCAATGGGTATAGGTAATGGATTTCTAACACCACTGGTGGACACTGGTAGTAGGGAAATGGAAAAGGATATGGATAAGGCAGAGCAAGGCTATGACCTGAGCAAGTCCGGGGACACTCAAGTGCCTAACACTATAGCAACATACAGAAAGGTAATGAACAAACACTTTAAAGGTGTAGCTGGTTCAGACATACTGGATTATGGTGCTGGATTAGGTATAGCTACAGAAGAGTTTGGCTTTGATTCTTTTGAGCCTTATGCTAAGAAAGGTTTTGTACCTACATATACTTTACCAAGTCAGATAGGTAAGGAGTATAAGGGTATTATAAGTAATGCTGTATTGAATGTATTGCCAATGGCTCAAAGAATAGAGGCTGTCCGAACTATAGGTAAAAGCCTGAAGGTGGGTGGTAAGGCAGTTGTTCTTACTAGGAAAGATACTGACTTAAATTCTTTGGTAGACCCTGAGCCTTATCAAGATGGTGTTATTTCAAAAGGCAAGGGAACTTTTCAGAAGGGATTTACCCATGCCGAAATAGAAGATTTTGTTAAGTCTATACTCGGCACAGATTTTAGTGTTGGAAGGACTGCTGGAAGCAATGCCTTGTTAATTACTAGGTTGCGATAGCATTAAGTAGTTTAGTTATATCAACTAGGTGTAGCTTAGATGCTTTGTTATCACCACCATATACTGTAAAAGGTTGCATCTCTTTTATTACTTTGCGTAGCTTGTCTGTATTAAACACAAGGCTAGCACACAGTTCATTGTCTTTAACTAGATTGTGTACCCAAATTTCAGCCTCTGTGCTGGTCAACCCTGATGGCTTACCATAGCTTTCAACTTCAATACATATGTTGCCTGTCTTGGCCCATGTGTCTCTCTCCGTTTTAATCTCACACTTCTTAGCACCAGAGAATAATTCATCTATATGTTTCTCCCACTGCTTACCAAACTCTAAGTCAACATCAAACTTTCTTAGTTCTCTAATGTCCTTGCTTTTATTTAGTGACATGCTCTTCTCCTTTTATTTCTACAACAACATAGTTGTCATCATTAATACCACCAAACTCTGTGGTAATCTCAGTAACAAAATCATAATGGTCATCTTCAATGACACCCTCTTCAACTAATGTATCCATCAAGAACTTGTGCATAGGAAATGTATAGTTGTCTAGGTCTTTCTTTCTGTTGTTATTAAAGTACAGTGTGTAGCTGGGCTGTATTGTTTTGTATTTAGGCAGTGTCTTTACAAACTCTCTCACTAGGTCAGCGTAGTCTTGCTTGACTTTGTTCTTTGAGAAATGATGTAAGTTTCTAAACACATTTAGACTAAGAAGATTTGTTTTCTTCTTGTCTCCTCTTCCCTTTGTGTATGTTGGTAAGGGTAGGATTCCTTTGTTCTTCATGAGATGTCATCCTCCTTCATTATTTCTTCTATTTGTTTTTCAATAAACCACCTAGCTTTACGCAAGTCATCAAGCCTACCTTCACCCAAGTGTTTATGTTCCCATCGGCAAAGATACTTACATGCTGATGCAGTTAGGTAGCTCATCTTCTGGTCTATTATAAAATCTATTACTTCTATCTTGCCTTGTTGGTAATGTTTTGGATTAATATTATCTATATTCATTTTCTCCAGTCGCTCCTCCATAAGTCCCTCGGTTGAATTTGTTTATTTTTTTTGTGTAGTCTGTGGTATAGCTTGGAAGTCTCATCCATACGGACAAGACCCCAAGTGTTTTTAGCTCTAGTCTTTGAGCTCATCGACAATATCTTTGTCGAGTAACTTCCAGATGATGACAGCTGCGATGATGCCAGCCAGTCCACCATTGCCTAGAGTCCATACTATACCTAGTATAGAACCAATCACATCTCCTGTTAGGAAGGCTACCTTTGGGCCAAAGATAATCTGTAATATGATTGATAGGCTAATCAATTTAATGCCAACATCTATTGCACCATCAGCACCATTCTTTATTTTTTCTAACATTTTTACTCCTTTATGATTAAACATAAACCCACGCAATTAAATGCGTGGAACACATCAAGTCTGCCAACCTATGCACCTACTTGAATCTACTGGTGCACTACATTGAAGTTGCATTTGCTCTTCAAATGTACTACACCCTGTTAGTGAAATTACAATTACTTGTAAAGCTATTATTAGTAATATTGTATTTATCATTCTACATCCCTCTCTTCTTCTACTAAGTCAACTAACTCACATATACTTCCTGTGCATGCTAGTGATTTAGTTCCTACTGTTTGGTCAGTAAGTTCATATTCATTAATTAAATCCCAGTCAACTGCCTCAGGCATTTCACTAAGCAAGTCAGTGTATGTCTTCTTGTCACACTCTTCATAAGGTGCTTGTTGGTAGGTGTGGTCTGAGTGTGGTAAGAAACTAACACCACTGACCTCATCAAAATGTTTGTACACCCATGCACCTACTTCCATCCACTCATGTTCTCTAACACTTATGGTTACACTAGGCTTGTGCTCACAGTAGTACCTTTGATACATGAGCCACAACTCTAGCTGTTCTATAGCATTCCTTTCGTTCCTAGTAACAGCACCATCAGGAGCTTTCATAGGGAATGAGAACACCTTAACACTGTTAGGTTTCATTACATCATTCTCAGCAGGTATGCCTTGGTCTTCCATTAGTCTAGCTATAGGGTCTTTCCTATCTGCCCTTACTCTACGAATGTAGTAGTCACTGTGTCTAGTATGTATTCCACTAGCACTGTCAACTAGCTGACTGACTGTACCACTAGGTTTAATAGCAGTGGTGGCAGTAGCTTGTTGAATTCCTAGTAGCTCTGACCAATGCTCGTTAGTCTTAACAGTTTCTTTCTTTAACTCAGACAGGAAATCTGGCAAACTTTTCTTGCCATAGTATCCTCTGTCTTTGCTACTTCCATTCATGTATTCATTGTCCATAATACCTGTAAGGCTCACACCTAGTAGTGCCTCCTCTTCTGTATTATGTACCCACTTAGGTCGTAGTCTCTTGATGTTAGTAAGTGAGGCTTGGAATGTACCAAGTATGGTAGCCAACCTAGTCTTGCGAAGTATATCTTTCTGTGTGTCTCCTGCTCTTACTACAACCTCAGTTAGATTACAGAACTGTCCATCTCTTAATATGATTTCACTACAAGGATTGCATCCAAACTCATGGTTTGTTTCTCTCCTGCCAATAGAGGCTACCTGTTTAACTGCTGCTTCTCTGTTAAATATGCCACGCTCACCTGACTTAGATTCATATAAAGAAGTCCACTCTTTCATAAAGATTCCTATGTCTGGTTTCTCTGTGTAGCACACACTGTTGTTGCTCAGTGCCATCTCAGGTGTATCACTCCACCACTGTCCAGACTTAGCACTACGCATACGCTCATCAGTAAGGTTACTAAGTGAGATGAGTGCTGACCTACGCACACCACCTACAACTACAACCTCTGCTATCTTACACATCAAACGATGGCACTCATAGCTTGTCAGTTGTCTGCCTACTGCATCTTTAAATAAATTAGTAGAGAAATTAAACAAGTCTACTAGGGGCTCAGGCCCACTTGCTCTGCCACCAAAGGTAGCTAGTCTTGCACCCTTAGGTCTGACCTTAGAGAAGTCCCACTTAGGCATTTCTCCGTTGTATAGGTATGTTATTAGTTTTCTAAATGCAGATTGCCAACCCTCTTTACTGTCCTGCACTACCACTGTGTCTTCAACATCAACCATTTCTTCCGGAACTTCAGGAAGTTTTCTAATGAACTGTCTCTCTACACTAAAGCCTACACCAGTGCCATGCATTAGAATGTATAAGCATTCATCAAATGCTTTCATGTGGTCTACACTTAAGTAAGCACAATTGTATCCTGCTATGTTGTTATCTTTGAGTGCTTTGCCGGCAGTCATGAGTGCTCTCATGCTTGGCATGACATCTAAGTTAAGCACTGCATCTTCAAGAACCTTACGAGTCTTGGGTACTAACTCTTGGTTAGTGTTTTCTTTCAGGTGCTCCTCCATAAAGTCGAAGTACCTAGCTACTGTCTCTTCCCATGTCTCTCTTCTTTTCTTTTCAGGTAGCCATCTTGCATACCTGCTAAGAGCAATAAAGTTTTGGTAATCAGTTGGTAATTTTTTCATTCATCCTCCATTGGTTCTATCTCTATGTCTACCATGCGTTCACCTGCATCATCTAGATAGTCTTTATATTTTAATCGACCAGTTCTGTGCATGAGCACAGCATCAGTAATTCCTTTTTCGTATGCTCTCTTATGTGTAAGGTATATAGCACCAGCACCTAACGCAATAAAAGCAACACTAATTTCTATGTAGTCCATGTACTCTCCTCAAAATCCTCAAGGAATCTGCCTCTCTTTTCTATCAACCTCTTTTCAAAAGCATCAAGCAATTCTTGGGGTTCAATTTCTAATTCATCACAGATGAGGCACACATCATATGTTGCTGCGATGTATGCCTTTAGTTCAGGTAGTTGTTTCAAAAGTTAGCTCCACTTGTTACATAATAATTAGTTATCTTGCCGGATGGTATAGGTCTAGCCTCTAGACTATCATAGCAATCTTCTTTGAACCCACAAAAGGCACATGTCATACACAACTTCTCTTCTGTCTTGGCTTTATTCCAAGTGGTGTTGTTAGCCAGCCTCATAGGTGGTGTGTCTGATTCCATCTTGTCTTTTAAGTCAACAATGTAAGTGTCTATGTCTTGCTCTAGTTCCTGCTCACATAACTTAAGTGTTGATTTGTTTTTATTCAAGGCAAGGAAGTATCCTTTCTTTCTCTTGTCTCCTTTACCATAGGCAGATAGTTGTTTGATGTAACCAAACGCATCATCAGCAATGCCTGCCTCTTTGAATTTGTTTTCCCAAGACCAAGCACTTGCAGTCTTTATGTCAACTAATTCACCATCAATCGTACAGTCTTGAGAACCATTGACACCCTCGATGGTGTGTTTCTTTTGTTGGTCTGTTACTGTATGTCC
>Ga0181392_1000460_pt1 | contig 15426 bp, 23 predicted proteins | sample 15SPOviralmetaG_FD_130083 | JGI IMG/M metagenome (GOLD analysis project Ga0181392, IMG submission 130083) | Marine viral communities from the oligotrophic San Pedro Time Series (SPOT) site, San Pedro Channel, CA, USA - 15 SPOT_SRF_2010-09-15 | ecosystem: Environmental > Aquatic > Marine > Strait... | reverse complement strand
TAGTTCAAAGATGGTATAAATAAGACCTATTAGGGCAACTTGATAGGTCTTTTTTATGCCCGACAGAAATATGAGGAATGAAATGAAGCGGTTTATCGAATTTCTACAATTATCTGAGGGTGGGGTCAAGTCTGGACATAAACGCTCTGTAGATGATGGCGCTGGGTTGACCCAAAAAGGTGTCGATGCCGAAAACAGGAAGACAGGCGGGAATCTAAAGACAGCTGTTACTACAAAACCCTCTAAACTTGATCCAAAGGGCAAGGCAGCAGGAAGACGTAAATCTTTTTGCGCTCGTTCGCGAAGTTGGGACGGAGAAAGAGGCAAAGCAGCACGACGGAGATGGAACTGCTAATGAGCAAATATAAACCAAGCAAGCACGAATGGGGAACTGATGCCTCGACGAAAAGGGCAAAGGAGTTAACACCCAACGAGTCCAGTGAGGACGGAAAGATTGCTTCTGGAAGTAAAATAGTCAATTCACAGGAAACTAACCTCAAGATCAACAACCCTGTTGCCAAACATGCCAAGACTTTCAACAAATCTCATGTGATGAAGGATCGTAAGAAGGCAATGAAACGGGGTGCCATAAAGCACAAGGGTCGTCCTTACGAACAGGTCGGGGAAGATCTCCGCAAGTGGTTCGGAAAGGGTAAGAAAGGCGATTGGGTTCGGGTTGGTACTGACGGCGAGATTAAGGGAGATTGTGCAAGAGAAGAGGGTGAAGGTAAACCCAAGTGCATGCCACGATCTAAAGCGCACAGTATGAGTAAGAAGGAAAGAGGTTCTTCTGCTCGAAGAAAGCGCCGAGCAGACCCTGTTGCTGATCGCTCAGGAAAGGGTGGTAAACCAGTTATGGTAAAGACAGATAAAAATGAATCAATTGATGAGAAGAACACGCCAACGAATCCAAAACTCTGGGCGAAGTTTAAATCACAAGCGAAATCCAAATTCGATGTTTACCCATCAGCATATGCAAATGGGTGGGCAGCAAAACAATACAAGGCAGCAGGTGGAGGTTGGAAAACCATGAAAGAAGAAGCAGAAGGTGTAAGCGAATCCCTATCAAGAGTTGACATTGAAGGTTTGGGACCAGTTTTCGTTGATGGTTCTCCAGCAAAGGTTAAAAGCGACCTGCGAAAGATGTTCAAGAAACCAGATTTCGTTAAGAACGTTGAGCGAGCAACGCCCTCTGATGCAAAGAAATACTTTCGTGGTATGGCAGCAGGAAAGGTCGAAGAAGGCGTCAACGAGGGAGAATGCTGGGATACTCATAAGAAAGTTGGGACGAAGGTCAAGAATGGTAAGGTGGTCAACAACTGCGTGCCTAAAAACGAAGATTCTCAACAGACTGACACTGACCTCCACACCAATGCATCTGCAAAGAAACCACAAAACTTCAAAGACAAGGATGGTAAGACAAAGGTGCGAATGGTTCCGGCGCATCAAGATGTCGAAAAAGAATCGGTTGACGAATTCCTAATGGTCAAGAAGAACCCAATGAGAAATTCTACTTCATCCTCTTCTTCCTCATCCTCATCTTCATCCTCCTCGCGCTCGAGTGGGCGCAAGGGAGCACCAGGTGGCACAAGTGGGCAGTCAGTTACTACCACTTCTGGCAACGGGTATAAGGTGTCTCGAAATATCAAGACTGGCAAGACTTCGAAGTCTCGCTACAACGTCGGTGGAAGTGCTACTCAGAAAGAGTCAATGGACCCTCGTGACCATACTGACAAGGCAGGTCATCTTGTGGTGGTCACAAAACCTGGGGGCAAGAAGATGATCAAGCACTATCACCCTACTTCTTCTGGCGCACAGAAATATGCCGATCGGGTCAATAAGACCAATCGTGTTGGACATAAGGCGACAGTCCACAAGACAGATGGTCGTAGGATTATGGAAGAGGTTTCCACCTCAACTAAACTGGGCAGACTTTCTACAATGGAAAGCAAAACAATTAGTGAGGCAATGTCTGCCAAACTGCGCAATAAGATGAAGGAACTTGCAGGTGGTCAGTTGCCTCGTTCTTCTGTCGAGTTACGAAAGTTGAAGGCAAAGGCACAAGACGAGTTGCGCGGAGTAGCAAAGGCGAAGAAAGCAGCGCCGAAGAAGCAGAGTGCAACCAAAACCAGTACTGGCAAGAAGCATATGGGTTCTATGGAGGCAGGCGATCGCAACATCGTCATGCAACTCCGTAAGGCACAAGACCTCAAGGGCAATCACGACATTATCGTATCTCCCAAGGGTCGTACTGCGCGACTACCCAAAGCAATGATTGACAAACTGCTCAAGCGATTCGATAGTTTACAGAAACCTCAAGAAAAGCGTAAGTTTCAAATCATGGTCACAAAGGAACTCCGCAAGAGAGCAAAATAATGCCTATACTTCTCGTCTTACTATTAGCAGGTTCGATCGCAGGTGGTGGTTGGTTCTACTATACTGACACCCAAGCACGTATTGCACAACTACACGCAAATAATGCCGAGTTGAAACTTGCAAACGAAACGAATATGGCAACAATAGAAGGTATGGAACAACAAGCAGAAATCAATGCTGAGTTGAACGAGGAACTTCAAGAGAGATTAGAAGAATCCGAAGAGAGTCGTAACCGACTGATTGAGGTGTTTGGTAAGCATGACCTCACGAGGTTGGCACTCAAGAAACCTGGACTAATAGAAACGAGAGTAAACAATGGGACAAAGAAAGCGTTTGACGCTATTGAGTCTGTCAGTGGTGCTGCTACTGACGACGGGGTGCAGTCTCCTCAGTAAACCTGAAGAGGTTGTAGTAACTCAGGTTGTCTACAAGACGCCCGACATTCCTCTACAGAGATCTCCTCGTCCGATCAGTATGTCGGACGTGAAGTGGTACACTGTTACCACTGACAATATTGATGAGTTTGAGAAGAACTTCGAGAACGATAATGGAGACCTTGTATTCTTTGCAATCTCTGTTCCGCACTACGAAAATCTGTCTCTGAACCTCGCCGATATCCGAAGATATATAAAGCAACAGCAAGCAGTTATCATATACTACGAAGACCAAATAACCAAGTCGAAAGAGAGTATAAATAACACTACCGAACAAAATACCCAGGAGCAAAAATAATGGACCTCAAGCAAATGAAGAGTGTATGGGAAGCATACCTCGAAGTGCAGGAAGGCAAGAAACTTTCTGCCAAGCAGAAGAAGCACTTCGACAAGGACAACGACGGCGATATCGATGATAAAGATATGGCGATGTTGAACAAAGAAGCAAACGAACCTGCTGATCCCATCAAAGGTGGCGATCCCAGAAAGGGCGATAAGAAGAAATCAGACCCTATGGGGAAGTGTGTTCCAGGTGATCCTGAAAAGAACTCAAAACCATCATACAGTGAGTCCACTCAAGACCCGATGCAGAAAGTTGTTCCAGGTACTCCTGATAAAGAATCTGTTGAAGGTGCCCAGCAAAAGAAAGCAAAGAAACCTCAAGATCCTATGGGAAAGGTGAAGGCAGGCGACCCCGAGAAGCACTCAAAGGGTGGCGTGTCCGAGTCGACAGAACCAAAACTTGACTTCAATGCTCCCGTTATCGACTTTGCTACTTTCATGGAAAAGGTTGCTAACGAGTGGCCATATGGCAAAGAGTTCAACTTCAAGGGCAAGAACAAACCTGCTCAGGATATGGAACCTCTTGGTCAATCAAAGACTAATCCCAATACCAAAGAGTACGACAAGCACAATACGTCGTCTACTGAACCCGAAGGTCTGGTCGACAAAGAGTCGCCCAAGTCTAAAGAATTTATCCGCCAGCACCAGAAGTCTGACAAAGAGTTTGAGGTCAAGTATGACCAGTCAGTTGATGATGTATCGAAGGCAGGTGCTGATGCAGTTAAGAGTCAGTCGCCCAATCGTCGTGGCACGGATAAATTGGATAACGGTGACATGAAACCCTTTCCAAAGGTCGCTAAAGAAGACGTTGACCAATTCGTTGAGTCTCTGTCTGAAGAGCAACTGGACGAACTGTCAAAGAACCTTCTGACTCGCTACAAGAAGAAGGCAGACGCGCAGACTACTGACCACATGAGCAAGATAGACCAAAGGGATCCTAAAAACCCGAAGAAACCATCTGCTGCTTCAACTGCTAACTTCAAGAAGCGCATGACTGGTTCTGGTAATGCTGACGATAAGATCAAGGGCAAGTATGCTAAGGTGCCTGCGACTAACGCAAACAAGGGTTCTCGCGGACCAAAGGCATAAGAGGTGAGTATGAGCGAATTATTATTACTGGTCCCAGCAGCGCTGGCATTGTGTGTCATCATCTACTGGATTGGATTTCTTCCTTCTGGAAAGGAAGTGTCCGAACCAAAACCTCAAGTTCCATCTGATGCAGAACTGAAGAAGATGACCAAAGGGCAGATTGAGCAGGTTGCTCGAGAGTTGGGCGTAGAACTTGATAAGCGCAAAACAAAAGTAAACATGATTGCGGATTTAAAATCACAGTCATAAAAAGCGGTCTATATTATGAGATTTGAAGAACTGAATGATGAGAACTTTCTCATCTATGCAGCAAAGCATTATCATACTCCTCGTTGTATTGATGCCGATGAGTTTTACGAAGAACTGAGCAGGTTCAAGTATATCAAGAGGTTGGTGAATCGTTATACTCGTGGGGACGAGTTGCGCGAAAGATTGTTACTCAATCACATCACCGTCTTGTTAAATGTGTTCGGTAACGAACCTGCTATTCTTATGTTAATGCACAAGGTTGGGGCAGAGAGTTTGCCCATCATCAAACCCTTCTTGGAGTACTTGAAGGCAATCAGGGGAAATGACTTTGATGGTATAGAGTCTGACCCTTGGGTTATAAAAAAATTGGAACTACTCTAATGGGAATCTTATCCAGAGCAGGTGACCTTGCCTATACATTACGCTTCCTGCGTCTGTTGACGACCAAGTTCGAAGACACCACTGCATATAAACTGGGTCTTATCGATGAGAAGGGCAATAAGATTAAGAAGGCAAAAACGCCAGAAGAAAAATCTGCCTACAACGCATTCCATCGACTCGTATTCAATCTCAAAAAGTTGTTAGCGAAAGTTCCAGGCGGTAGCAGCAAGTTTGCTTCATACATCTCCGCACTGTTCTTGATCAAAGAGCATTTACAACTGTCTGATAAATCAATTGATAAAATTGTTGAACGAGCAGGCATCGACCCTCTCGGTTTCTTGGATGAGTCAACTCAGTGGTTTGTAACTGAAGACTCAATGCTGTCTCCAGGAAAGTATAAAATCGCAACTTCGAAACTCGTAAACTCAACTTGCGAAGAACTTTGTGCACAGGGCGATACCGTAATTGTGGATATGGACAACTATCCTATCGGAGAATCTCTTGGGGTCCCTGTATACGAAGTGACTCATTTAAAAACTAAACAAATGATGTATGTCACAACTGGCGAGTTGAGACTATAAAGGGGAATCAAATGAAAAGTTTTAAAGACCATGTGGAAGAAATGATGACTACCGCTGATGCAGGTATTCCTCAAGACACCAAGGACATGGGATCGAAGAAGCGAAAGCATAAAGTCCTGACTCGAAATTATATTGAAGTTATGGGAAAACGAAAACGACTAATGAAATAGAATAACGCTATATAATCCTACCTGATAAAAAACTACTGTACAGTGAGGATTTGAAGTGAAAGAAAATTACCTTGGCATTGAAATTGACCTATCCCGCGACAAACTATTTGACCCCCTTGGAATACAAAGACTAAAAGAATCTTACATGCGTGACGACGAAGAGTCTCCGCAACACAGGTTCGCATTCGTCTCGCAGAAATTCGGTTCTGACCCAGAACACGCCCAACGTCTCTACGAATACTCATCCAAGCATTGGTTGTCCTACTCTACACCCATTCTCGCATACGGGCGCACGGGAAAGGGTATGCCAATCTCATGTTTCCTCAACTTTATCGAGGATACTGCTGAGGGACTGGTTGCTAATCTGTCCGAAACAAACTGGTTGTCCATGATGGGCGGTGGTGTTGGTATCGGTTTCGGTATTCGTTCTTCAGACGAAAAATCAACTGGTGTGATTCCGCACCTCAAGACATACGACGCATCTTCTCTGGCATATCGTCAGGGCAAGACTCGTCGTGGGTCATATGCTGCATACCTTGATATCTCTCACCCAGATATTATCGAGTTTCTGGAGATGCGTAAACCTACTGGCGATCCGAACCGTCGATGTCTCAACCTGCACCATGGTATCAATATCAGCGACCGATTCATGGAATTGATCGAGCGTTGCATGCAAGACCCTGAAGCAGATGATGGATTCAATTTATGTGACCCTCATTCGGGCGAAGTTCGCGAGACGGTATCTGCGAAATCCCTCTGGCAGAAGATTATAGAGATGAGGATGGAGACAGGTGAACCATACCTACACTTCATCGACACATCAAATAGATCTCTGCCAGAATTTCAGAAAAAACTCGGTCTCAAGGTTCATCAATCGAACCTATGCTCAGAAATCATTCTTCCGACAAATGAGGAGAGAACTGCTGTTTGCTGCCTCTCTTCTGTCAATCTCGAGCACTATGATGCTTGGAGCAAGAACGATTTATTCCTTCGAGACATGGCGGAGATGTTAGACAACGTGCTAACGCACTTCATAACCCAAGCACCACCCTCAGTTGCGCGAGCAGTGTACTCTGCGTCTCGAGAGAGGAGTATTGGCATAGGTGCGCTGGGTTTCCATGCTTATCTCCAGGAGAAGAATCTACCCTTCGAGTGTGCGATGGCGAAGGTAACGAACAATCGTCTATTCTCGCACATAAGGAGGAAATTAGACAATGCAAACCTGGAACTTGGTGAAGAACGAGGGGAAGCGCCTGATGCTGCAGGCACGGGACGAAGATTTAGTCACACTATGGCGATCGCTCCTAATGCTTCAAGTAGTATTATTATGGGAAACACTTCGCCGTCCATTGAACCATTTAGGGCGAATGCTTACAGGCAGGATACACTCTCAGGTGCATATCTCAACAAGAACAAGTATCTGGATGCGAAAATTAAAGAGAAAATTGAATCGGGCGAGACAAAGCAGGATTATGACGAGATATGGTCGGGAATAATCGCCAATGACGGTTCTTGTCAGCACATAAGGTTTCTCACCCAAGAAGAGAAAGATGTATTCAAGACATCGATGGAGATTGACCAGCGTTGGGTGATTGAACACGCTGCAGATCGTCAGAACTTTGTCGATCAGGGGCAATCTCTCAATGTCTTCTTCCGTCCTGACACCAGCATCTTGTACTTACATGCTGTCCACTTCCTCGCATGGAAGCGTGGACTGAAGACTATGTACTACTGTCGCTCAGAAAAACTGGGTAAGGCAGACAAGGTGAGTGCCCGTATTGAACGACAAGTAATCAAAGAGATTGATATGTCGGCAATGGTGAATGATGAAGAGTGCCTTGCCTGCGAAGGTTGAGGTTTAGGTATTGTTATGGGTGGATACACCAAAGAAAGATTATTGAGTCAAGAAGAGATGCAAGAGGCGATGGAATTATACCATTCTCTTTCTAATGTTGAATATTGGCAATATTATAACCTTTTTAAAGTAGAAAGATGCGAGATCCCTGCATCTGCACAAAATAGCGGATTCATGAAAACGCTACATAAAAGGGCACGCACTGAAAACCAGATCGGTTCTGGTTATTTTCTGAAGTACCCCCCTGGATCTTTCACAAAAGTACATACAGATAATACATCTGACATGACATTGGTTACCTTACTCGAGTCAAAAGATCTCGTCGGTGGGTGGTCAGTAGTCAATGCACGCTATGAACAATCTGGAAGACCCAGTCATATGGAAGCAGTACGGGAAAAAGGTAAGGACTTTTACGGGGACGCAATAATCCCCGATGTCATTGATATAAATGATGGTGAGACTCTTTGTTATGGACCTGATTTGCAACATGGCGTTTCAAGGGTATACGAGGGTCACAGGATAGTTCTTGTGACATGGTGGAGCAATTCAAGGAGTTAAAATGTCAAAACTGACACTAATGGACGAAAGAGATTACTTCAAACCATTCCAGTATCCATGGGCATACGAGGCATGGTTGAAGCACGAACAATCGCATTGGTTACACACTGAAGTGCCAATGGCAGAAGATGTGAAAGACTGGCAACGTAAACTGTCACATGAGGAGAAAGCATTCCTCACAAATATCTTCCGATTCTTCACTCAGGGAGATATCGACGTAGCAGGTGGATATGTCAACAATTATCTGCCATATTTCAAGCAACCAGAAGTACGCATGATGCTTATGGGTTTCGCTGCGAGAGAGGCGCTCCACGTCGCTGCATACTCGCACCTGATAGAAACCTTGGGTATGCCCGACTCCACCTACAACGAGTTCCTCGAGTACGAGGCAATGCGAGAGAAGCACGAGTACTTCCTCGAGTTATCGGGGGAGAATGGTACCACGGCGTCGGTTGCAGCAAATATCGCGGCATTCTCGGCGTTTACGGAGGGTATGCAGTTGTTCTCCTCGTTTATCATGCTACTCAACTTCCCCCGACACGGTAAAATGAAGGGAATGGGGCAGATCGTCACTTGGTCCATCGTCGACGAGACGATGCATGCTGAGTCCATGATCAAGTTGTTCCGTCAGTATGTTGAAGAGAACATCGAGATCTGGAACGATGACCTCAAGTCGAAGATCTACTCAATCGCAGAAAAAATGGTGGAGTTGGAAGACAAGTTCATTGACCTTGCTTTTGCGATTGGTCCAATGGAGAACCTTACAGCGAACGATGTGAAGATGTACATCCGATACATCGCAGACCGTCGACTGATCTCACTTGGAATGAAAGGTCTATTCAAAGTGAAGAAGAATCCACTGCTATGGGTTGAAGAGATGATCAATGCTCCAACACATACAAACTTCTTCGAGAACAGAAGCACAGACTATGCACGCGGTGCGCTGTCTGGTGACTGGAACGACATATGGGGCGCTGCAGCAGCGTAATATATATGCCAAGAAAGGTTACGACAAGAAACGAAAACAGACCTGTGGTGTATGCTTTCCCTGAAGATATCAAAGAAATGGCGATATCTGTTGATGAATTTTGGTCGGTATGTGCGTCAGCTCCGAAGGGTTGGCATGCTGGAAAGATAGACCGACATCCGGAGGAAGAAGAGAGTGTAAGGGCACACGTCCTCAGATGTATGGAATTAACTAAAAGACCAGAAATAATTCCAGAGTTCCTTCAACAACTGAGACAAAGGTACGCTGAGGTTTCAACGTTGAGTTGTTTCACATCTGCAGGTGTCGAGGGTGCAGCAGCAACATTACCTTGGCATGTAGATGGGTATGATGTATTTGCCTTTAATATGGAGGGAGAAACCGTTTGGGAGTATTTCAGTCAGCATGAAGGAAAGGTTAAGTCGATAGAACTTGGTGAAATGGATAAGTTATTGTATATGCCTTGCGGGATCACTCACAGGGTGATACTGAAATCCGAATCAAGAACTTCAGTTAGTATTGTAGCACCTGGAACGTGTAACGGCGTTCCGTGTAAATGGGACTTTTGAGAATAAGGAAAAATAATGGAATTCGAAATCAATTGTGAAATTTGTGAGAAGGACTCTCAGGTCTTCATCGAAGACAATGATGAAATGCCTTCATTTTGCCCGATGTGCGGTTCACCTGTAGAGGTCGAAGAAGCATGAGAATTTTGTGCACACTATCTTTGGTTCTGTTGTGTGCTCTTACTGCTCATGCCCAAGTTCGTGACACAGATATCCGTGTCACGATCGAGACTCCTACGCAGGATAGCACAAATGCGAACATCAGTGGTATCAGAGGATGGACATTACATCCTACCGAGAGAGTGTCCTTTGTAGAAATCTATGTTGATGATATATTCACATTTGAAGTTCCTGTAGGCGGTCAAAGGGTAGATGTGAAAAATGCCTTTCCGAACGTCCCCGATGCTAAATATTCTGGATTCGGTCAGACAGTCAACTTTAAGAATTGGACAGATGGCAGACACCGAGTAGTCGTAATGGCATATACTGAAGATGGCGACTACAATTGGGCAGAAAGGGAGTTCTGCGTCAATGGGTTCGTGACAGAGTTTATTCGGGATCCTGATGAGGTAGAGTTGACTGATGTCAGAAGGATTCATGTCTGGAAAGACAGATTGATTCTCGAAGGAATTAGGGTTGAGGGTCGAGACTGGAACGTCGAAATGACATGGGACACTGCCACGCAGAGTTTCGAGATATCCCAAACAACGCCATACACAATGGTGAACAAAAACACCACATATGGTTGCAACGAGGATTAAGGATGTATGAATACCGTTCTATACTACGCAGGGTTGTTGACGGTGACACCGTTGATGTGGATATTAACTGCGGGTTTGATATTATCCTCAGCAATCAGCGCATTCGTCTATATGGCATTGATACGCCTGAGTCTCGTACTCGAGACCTTGAAGAAAAGAAGTGTGGTAAACTCGCCGCGCAATATATCGAAGACCATATCAAAGTTGGGTCCACTTTCACCCTACGCACTCACCTTGACGGCAAAGGCAAGTACGGAAGAATCCTCGGAGAACTGATTTGTTTCTTGCCCGAGTTTGATCGTGAGATGGCAATCAACGATGCGATGATAATTAAGAAACTGGCAGTAAAGTATTTCGGTCAGTCCAAGAAAGATATTGAAGATGAACATTTGAAGAATCGGGAAATACTTTATGAGCAAGGATTGGTTGTACGAGGGTAAACCCTTCGCACCTGAATATGATGACCTTGACCCCGATTGGGTTGGATTTGTTTATCTAATTACAGACTCAGTTACGGGCGAGATGTATGTCGGACAGAAGAGATTTCATCGACAAAAGACTCTCCCCGTCACCAAGACAAGGAAGCGTAGAAAGAAAACTCTTGTAGAATCTGACTGGAAAAACTATTGGTCCTCGAACGAAGTGATCAAGCAGGCAGTTAACGACGGTTTATCAGACAGATATATAAGAGAGATAATACGGTTCGGATACTCAAAGGGAGACCTGAACCTGCTCGAAATGATGGAGCAAATTGATCGTGAGGTTCTGTTCGACGATAAATACTTGAATGGAATCGTGAATGTCCGTATTCATAGGAAACATGTGAGTGCGAGACTGAAGAAGGAACTTGGATATGATAACTGAACAGCAACCTGGAACAAGAACCCCAGAGTTATATGAGATGATCGATAAGATCGCAAAGGCAAAAGACAAAGAGGAGCGGGTCGGACTGATTCGCAAATTTGGTGCACTCTCCTCTTGGACAGACTATCTACGTTGCGTGTTCGATGACCGTATCCAGTTTAATCTTCCTGGAGGGAATGTTCCCTACACACCAGCAGAAGAACAATCAGTGCCTACTTCTTGGCACAGAAATAATACCCAACTCCAATACTTCGTGAAGGGATCACGTAAGTCAGATCCCATGCACCCGTTGAAACGGGAAACGATGTTTATTGGGTTACTTGAGGTAATCCACCCTAAAGATGCAGAGATCATTGCTGATATGATCAACAAGAAAGCACCTGAAGGACTCGAAATAGAAGACGTGAAGGAGGGATTACCGAAATTGTTATGACTTGTTAACCAACAGGAGTCGCCTATGGTAAACCACGTGAACGAGTTGCAAAACTACTGTTCAGAGATGAACCAACAAATCAACAAACTGGTAAGGAGAGGCAAAACTAAAAAGGCACACAAAGTCAAAAGAGAGCGTGATTACATCACCTCTACAATTTCAGAATTATCTAATACCAATTGGAGGTGATCCTATCTCGTGCCCCCACAAGGATGTGGGGGTATCGTCAAATAAATATGAGATAGTTGTTGTCTTCTGAATCTTAATCTGTATAATAAAGAACATCGCTGCCTGGGATGAAAATACGAATATGCCAACATATGACATTAGAACAAAAGAGGGAGAAGAACGAGAGGAATTCTGTTCTATTTCCAAGATGGAAGAGATGGTTAAAAGTGGAGAGTGGTCTATAGTTCATAATAGTGCCACTACAATTGTGTCGCATACAGGTTCGATCATAAGCAAAACTCCGCAAGGATGGAAAGACCTTCTCAAACAGACCAAGAAAGGATCTGGAAGAAGAAACACTATCAATATATAGAGAGGTTACAATGTCGCCTAAAGGCAGGAAAGCAGTAATGGAGCAACTCAAGATCGATGAAGGAGTTGTCTATGAAGTGTACCTTGATCATCTCGGATATCCAACTGTGGGTATCGGTCATCTTATTTTAGAAGAAGACTACGAGCACGGAAAGGAAGTCGGTACAATGATTTCTGTCGAGAGATGCGAAGAGTTGTTCATGAAAGACCTCGACATTGCTATCGAAGAGTGCAAGGTCTTATACAAATTCCACTGGGACTCATTCCCCGAACCAGTACAAGAGATCCTTGTTAACATGCTCTTCAATATGGGTCGCCCACGCCTATCTAAATTTAAGAAGATGAATGCTGCTCTCCAAGAAGGAGACTGGAAAACTGCTTCGATAGAGGGAAGAGATTCTATCTGGTATCGCCAAGTTGGTAATCGAGCAAATCGCCTAATGAGTCGACTCGAATTCGTAAAATAAGGAAGACTCTATATTATGAAATGGTTAGGACTGGGTGGTGAGTGGTTCCACGATGCAAGCGTCACTTTAATAAACGAATCTGGCGATATTGAATTTGCTACGATGATAGAAAGATTCACTGGCAAGAAACACGACCCTTTGATTCCCGCACCATTCCTCAAAAAGTACATGACAATCCCAGACACGAAGTGGATTTGCCACGACGACTGGAGTGTTCGAAAAGAGTTTCGCGTTGGCATGGAAGAGCAATTCACCAGTAACCATTTAAAGGCAGATGGTGAACCTTGGGAGCAACACCCAAGTATCCGCACTGGACTTCTCCCCACCACTCATCACGTTTCCCACTGCGCCGCAGCATTTGCAACTCGCCCAGAATCTTTCGATAAAGAAGACTGTGTGATGGTTGCGATTGATGGGATTGGTGAATATCGTTCAATGCTCATTCTCAATTCTGATTTCGAAGTTGTGTACGAAGAAATGTTTCCCAAATCAATCGGATACATGTATGCCAACTTCACCGCAAATCTTCCGGATATGGGGTTGAAGGCAAACGAAGACGAGTACGTTGTGATGGGACTTTCGAGTCATGGCGAACCCACACACTGGAAACAATTCTATGAGATGTTTAATTTTGTCCCCCAAATAAACGAACTCTCTCCCAATGATCAAGAATTCTACCGAAGTCTTACTTGGAAAAAGAAGTCAAGACTGAAAGTCAACCACATTCATAAAATGGAAAACTACTTGTTCGATAATTGTAAGTCAGTCGAAGATGCAGCTGCTTCGCTGCAACGAGGCGTAGAAGAACTTATCTTTGACGCAATGGAAATTGCGAGACAGTATGGAAGCAAACTCTGCTACAGTGGAGGAGTCGCACAGAATATTATCGCAAACTCCCGTATTAAAGATCTGTTTGACGATGTCTGGATCGACTTGAATCCAGGAGATGGTGGTGCTGGACTTGGCGCTGCAGCATGGCATTATATGCAAGATACTGGCAAAGACCGCATCAACTGGGAGCATCCCTATTTGGGCAACGAAATCAAGGGCAATCTTGATCCAGAGAAAGTTGTCGACCACTTGCTGAAGAATCAAGTTTGTGGCGTTGCCAATGGAAGGGCGGAATTTAGTTATCGGGCATATGGCAATAGGTCGCTCATCGCCGATGTTCGCCACGATGTCAAAGATACTGTGAACGAGATCAAGCAACGTCAGAAGTTCCGACCATTTGCTCCTGCTATTCTCGAAGAACATGCAGATGAATACTTTGAAGGACATATGAATCGCTGGATGCAATACTCCTGCCAAGCAAAGCATGACTATAGTTCAGTGACTCACGTCGACAACTCGGCAAGAGTGCAATTAGTCCACAAGGAATCCCACAGTGTATTCCGTCAGATTCTCGAAGTATACTATGAGAGGACAGGAATACCTATGCTTCTCAACACCTCTCTCAACATAAGGGGCAAACCCATGGTTGACAACGAGGTGGACGCAGACAATTTCGAGAAACGATATGGGGTTAAGGTCTTCACAAAATGATTCGCATGATCGCTCTGTCGGGCGATTCCAAGTCACAGTACTATTCTCGGATATGCCTTGACAAGTGGGCAGAATTGAAGTACAATATAGAGATATTCGAGGGAACAACGCCAGACACACTTGGTGACGAACTACAGTTTGCCCCAGAGAAGTTCAGTGGGTCGCCTTTCACAGAGATAGAGAAAGCGATATGGTACAGTCACTTTCTATTATGGCGAACAGTTGAGGAACCGACCTATGTCATTGAGCACGACACCTACCCATTTCGCTCGTTGCCTAAATTCGAAAGGTTTGGATTCTTCTCGATATTTCCGAGAAACAAACAAGCATGGCAGGGAGTGAAGGAAACTATCTCACCTGGAAGCGGGTACTATATAGACAGACAGACCGCAAGCATCCTGATTGAATGGGCACTTGCGAGAGAAATGAATGAGAACGTCGACGGTCATATCTATCAGACGTTCAAGAAACTGAGTGGATTGAAGGAAGCAGAATTTCAAAAGAAGTATCTTAAAGATGCATCTTGTTTCCAAATCGTACAATATGAAATAGGAACATCAGCGGAACATAACACATGAAGCGACTCATATATCAAGTTTGTCTCGGCGAGGCAAAAAACTCCAAACTCTATTCCACGTGTATCGATTCGGTGACAGATTACTGCAAGAAGCACGATATCGACCAGTTTGTCCAGAGAGAACCACACCTCAAAATCCAACCCGACTTATTCGCAACGAATCGAAGCGAAGAGTCGTACAAGAAGCACGGTGGATTTCTACCAATCTTCGAAAAAGAAAATGCGCTTGATTGTTTTGCGAAAGGTTACGACCAAATCGCAATCATCGATGCCGACATTTACATCCGTGCTGATGCCCCCAACATCTTCGACGATCTCGAGGATGAGTATAACATTGGTGCTGTTGTTGAACGCACCATGCCAATCAGCGGGCAGTATGCAATGAAGATCAAGAACTACTCGCATATGCAGTATAATAAACTCACAGATGTACAGTGGGACTGGCGAGACTGGGGAGCACATTTCTATAACATGGGAATGATTGTAATGAATAAGTCCATTGTTGAGTATCTGAAGGGGCAGACTGCAAGACAGTTTCTCAACCGTCCCCAGTTTAAGGACTTCATCGACGGAGTTGGTAATTGGAAATGGTCGACAGACCAGACTCTCCTAAACTATTGGGTCAAGAAAGAGAAGATGAAGGCGAAGGACATGTC
>Ga0181392_1000458_pt1 | contig 15438 bp, 16 predicted proteins | sample 15SPOviralmetaG_FD_130083 | JGI IMG/M metagenome (GOLD analysis project Ga0181392, IMG submission 130083) | Marine viral communities from the oligotrophic San Pedro Time Series (SPOT) site, San Pedro Channel, CA, USA - 15 SPOT_SRF_2010-09-15 | ecosystem: Environmental > Aquatic > Marine > Strait... | reverse complement strand
CTTCTATTTTATCCAAACCAAATTCTGTTAAATCCATGTTATTACCTCCGTAAAATTTAACAATTAATAATTAATTACCCAGGGTCGTATTCCTCGTAATCATCTGCTCGACTTATTTCTTCTTCAAGGGCATCAACAATATCTGCTAAGACTCTGTTTGCACCTAACGGGAGAATAAGGTCATCATCTCCGTTTTTATCCATACAATCTTCAACTAAAATTTTAGCTTTACGCATAAAATAGATTAGTTTTTCTTGTTGAGTTGCCATTACTTCGCAATCAGTTTACCAATTTCAGCCCAAGTATTTTCAGCTCTAACAATAAAGTCATCGCCCTCTTCTACGACTGAGATTTGTTCTGGTAATCCGTATCTGTTCTTGGCTACACAAGCTGGGGATTCAGTGGTTACTAATATCCTTCCAGATTGAACAGTCTTACTTGTTAGTCCTTTACTACCTTGAACTTTTACAGTTCCTTTTTTGTAGTTTAAGAATAAACACATATCACTTGCTTCAAGTACCAAGGCACTTGCTGCTTTGTGCAGTTTCAGTTCATGCCTATCGTATGCCTCAGTAGATGGATCGTGAAATGCTTTGATTTGGTTATGAGCAATCATAACGATACGCATTTTCTTTTCGTTTCTTAGTGTATTGACTAAGTCAAGTATCTCTCTCCAATACTTCAAGGCTTCAGAATAACCACGACCATAACCAAAAGATTCTATTGATGGTTGTTTATGTACTTCGCAAGTTTTTGCATGAATGAGTGGCTCTAACCAATCTAAACTATCAATAACTAAAGAGTTATAGTCAAGTTTATCAGCATCAACCAAATATTTTAAATAGCCAACAACAGTATCGTAATCTTTTGCTAATTTAAAATGAGGTATCTCTCTATTATTGGTTAATATTCCAAGTCCTTCTTCCGTTTGTAAAACAATAGGATTTTTACTTCCTACTGCCAGTGTTGTTTTACCTAACCCAGAAGGGCCGTAAATAATTACGATTGAAGGTTTTGCTTTTGCACGAGTTTGTATATCTGCTAATGACATTAGTTAATCTCCTTAGTAACGCCATCTATCTTGATAGGCTTTTTGTAAGGCGGTAATTCTTTTTCTAACTTCTCTAAAGTGTTAGCTACATTTTTTCTTACCGCTTCCATGTGATGCACAGTTTTAGTCGCTAATTGATATGCTTCACTCAACTGTTGCTCCGCTTGTAAGTCTCTGCTGATTTCTTCTACCAAAGGCGCAGTTGCATCAGTTAAGTCTCTCTCAAATATCTCTCTTGTGTTTCCATCTTTATCTTGAAAACTTAAGAGAGGTTGTTCCTTCTTCTTTTCATTTACCATTTGTTTCCTCCAAGGATTTATAGGTTTCGCAAACTTCTTTGTGTGAACAGAATTTGCACCAATTTCCAGCACTAAAGCTAGGCTCTTCGCCCATTGCTTCATCACAAGCTGGTTTCAAAATATTCAAACCCCAGTCGACAAGATCGACTGCTTGAATATCCCAAGTTCGTATAGGCCCATCTTTATGAAAGGCTCTTTTGTTTGGTTGTATGATTGTCATTTCAATGACTGTATTTTCGTTACCCCATCTTGATAGGCAACCCAAGGCGTAGCACATTAGCTGTTCGTTCATCACAACATCTACTGCCCAAGAACCAGACTTTAAATCGCCAACGACCATTCTATTACCTTCGCCAAGGATAACTGCATCAGCAGTTCCCCAAAGGTTGTCGTTTATATCTGGAGCATTTACTTTTTCTTCTACAAGTAATTTACCGTTAAGTTCTTCAGTTCTTTTATTTATATAATCAACATAGATTTCTGCCATGTCGATATCATCTTGCGTGATATCAAAACTAAAACCATCTACATCTACTGTTCTACCAAGATAATAGTCAGATAAAGAAATACCATCTAATCTATTTTTAAGTAAGGCTTCTACCATTTCGTGAGTAGAAGTACCTCTGGCTGCTGCCATGCTACCTTTACGTTCCGCAGCTGCATTTATCTTTGCACTAGCAGGGCAACGAATAATTCTATTAATACTACTGGGTGATAATATCGCGTGTGGCAAGTCCGTACTCCTCTCTTATTAATGATGCAAATAGTTCCGTAGAAATATTCATTGCAACATTGAAATCTTCCATTTCAAATAAATTATTTTTAAGTGCGTAAGTATTAGCTATCATTACGCGCCAGTCTGATCTGTCAGCTCTAAACCATAAGCATGGTAAGAGTCTTACCTTCCTTGCTTGTGTGGTTGTTTGTTCCCAGAAGTTTTTTAAGTCTCCTGGTGTAATGACTTTTCTTCTTTTAACTTCGATAGCAAAACCATCTAAGCCTAGTAAGTCGTGGCCACCACCGAATGTTTGTGAGTAGTTAACTTCTAATTGAATACCTAAGAGGTCTTTAATTTCGTCAATGACTTCTCGCTCACCTCTGCGACCTTTGTTTCGTGCATTGACCAAACTACTCTCCGACTTGTGATGTTTCTTCTAGCTTTATGATTTCTTCAAACTTGTATCTGACTTGACCGCCTAGCTTTACATAAGATGGTCCTTTGCCATGTGAACGCCAGTTCTCTAAAGTTCTTGGAGACATTCCCCATCGCTCAGCAAGTTCGTTTTGATTTAAAAATATTTTTTCTTCCATGTTGTTTACCTATTACTGTGTGGATTATGTTATTCTACTCGAAGTAATTTTAATAAAGCAAGTAACTGAGCAAAAATAATAGAAATATTATTGAGATTAAAACTTCAGAAATAAATTACAGAAAAATTATCAATAAAATTTAATCATTAATTTGGAGGAATAAATGAGTATAGATAACGCGACCCCTGAAGAGTGGGACAGAGCTAGAATGAAAGCAACACAAAAACAAATTGGTGGAAGCCATTATAAAGATAAAGGTATTCAACCTTTAGAGTATGCGTATAGCAATGGACTAACGCCTAACTTAACCAATGTAGTTAAGTATGTAACCAGAGAAAAAGAAGATAGAGTGAAAGACTTACGAAAAGCCATTCACTATATCGAACTTGAATTAGAAATGGTCTATGGTGTTGACCCAGAAGGTAATCCAATAGATTAATTAATTAACTTTACAGAACCATCATCTATTGCATTACCAACTAAGCTGGCATTTGTAGTAGATGTTTGGTCGTAGATATGCATATATCTATCCATTGATGCAAGACTTGTATGACCAAGTAAAGTTCCAACCTCTTTAGTAGACATCTTCCCAGAGTTTATAGCTGTTGAGGCATAAGAGTGTCTTAGATCATGCAATTGTAAATCTGGACAACCGCATACTTCTCTTGTTTTATTCCAAATTTTTCTAACACTTTTTACTTTAACTATAGTGCTGTCTTCAGACTTATTAGTTAAATCATTTAGCTTATAAATAATTTTCATAGCCTGGTCGTTTAACCAAATAACTCTTTTCTTATTTGTTTTTAATCCAGTCTTATGGTCTAAAACTGGTAATTCTATTCTATTACCTCTCTCGTCCTGGACTAGATGCTTCCATTTAGCCTTAGATATTTCATCACCCCTAGCACCAGTAAAGAACTGTAGTCCTATTTTAGATACTGAATATATAAGACTAGGGTCTTCTTCATATCTTCTGGCTAGTTCTATAAAGATAGCTTTCTTTTCTTCATCTGTGTAATACCTACTTCTTGCTTCCTCATAGTTCTTGCTTATCTTTTTAGTAGGGTTTTTATCCAACAGCTCCAACACATCAATAGAATAGTAGTAAGCTGCTTTTAAAAATACCAAACATTTATTAGCAACGGTTGGACTTCTTTTAGTTAGTTCCTGGAACCATTGTACTAAATCACTTTTATTAACTTTTGATGCAGTAGTATTACCAAAGAAGGGTTGTATGTTTTTTATATAAATATTTTCTTTTGTTTGTGTTTCTTGATTTTTATGTTGCAAACTTTTGATGTAGTTATCCCACATATTATCAACTGTATATTCATTTGCCTTTTGTTTCTTTTTCTTTTCTTCAAAAGGATCAACACCTTGTGCGATTAAACCTAAAATTTTTTGTGCTTCTTTTCTTGCAATGTTTATTAATACATTTCTTGGTGCTATTTTTTTCTCTCTTCTTTTGCCATCAATTCTGCAATGAATATAGTATCCAGTTGGATAGATTTTAAGACTATTTATTTGTTTATCAGTTGTGTATTTTGCTGCCATTGTTTGCTCCCATCCGTCATATATCCGTCATTTAAGAGCGGACAGACGTGTATTTCAATTACCTATAGTGTATTAATATAACTGATTTTATGGCGGAAACAAAGGGTTATTTTGAAAAAATATAATTTTATCAATTAGTTAAAAAATTAAAAAAAAATATTTAAAAGGGAATTGCTCTACCAACTGAGCTAAGGGCCCCACCGCAGAAATCAGCCATTTTTTAGGGTATTTAGAGAAGCTAAACATATAGCTTTTCTACTCATCCGTCATATATCCGTCATGGTTAAAGATTTCATAGCATCTTTAAAACTTTGGATAGAATTGGTTGATTTCATAATTTCGTCCTTTATCGTGATTTGTGTTGTTTGACAATCAGAAAAGGCTTTGAAGCATATAGTCTGGTATTCAAGATTAACCATTGCGATTATATCTATTTGATCTTTATTATAATGTCTTCCTGTGGTGGTAATGCCTTTGCGTAAATCAAAACGCCAGTTCTTTTTTCTATTTTCTATATGAGTAACTGTTTTAACTTGGCATCTATAGAGTTTGTGTTTCCATTCAAAGATTACATCAGCATGGGATGTATGAGGCATTACTGTAACGGTGTCTGATTCTCTCGCCAAGACTGAGCAGGTTAGGTATTCTCCACTCCTACCTATCCTCTCCGACCTGCGTGTCATAATTTTCTAAGAAAGTTTTGGATGTAATACCTTGTGAGTTTAGTAATGCTTTTATGTATTTAGGCTGTCTATTAAATGCAGCTTTTGCAAATTGCTCTTCATTAATTCTATTTTCTTTTATGTAATCATTAGCGGCACTTCTTAATTCTGTAAGTGTTTTTCGTAATATGGTTGATTTAAGCTCGTTTGAAGCAGATTGATATTGTTCGCTTTGTATTAGAACAGGTATAACTTTTTCAACTATAGGCCCTAAGTATTTTGCTCTGGTTTGATCTACAACAGCATTACCAGAGTAAGGTAATATATCTCTTCTTTTAAATCCTAATCTATCAAATTCTTTCTCTGCTGCATTTTTTTCTTCTCTAACGGTAGCACCAGTAAGCTGTCTTACCAAAGGCCCTGGAGCTTCAATTTCAGTAAAAGGTATTTGTACTGTATCTGGTCTGCCTGGTGCAGCTTCTCTGGTTGGAGATTCTGATTCTGGAAACTGATCTCTAACAAAAGGTATATTAGATTTTAATTGATTAGTTGTGTCATCTAGAAATTCACCTGTTGGTAATGGTCTTCTAAATTGCTGGTCTTGGTCTAAAAAATCACCAAACATTCTTATAGGTGTCATATATCCACCAAGAACATTAGCGGTATAGTCAGACATAAATCTATTCACTTTCTCTTCTGTATCTAATCCAGCCATTCCGTCTAAAAGATTTTGTACTAACTGCACACTAGCACCAGCTCTAAACTGTGCGCCAGATAAACCCTGTAAAACATCTTTAGCATCTGGAGCTCCTCTTCCACTTTCACTTCTAACAACCATATCGGCAACTAAAAGATATGGTGTTAATGGAAAGTATGGTCGCATATCTACTGTCTTTCCAGATGATGTTTCTACTTCATACCACTTGTTAGTTTCTGACCCTCTTCTTTTCATTTCTACAGCTGTAAGCAGTAATGTTGTTCCTACTACTGCTTGGGATAAAGTTTTATAATCTCCAGCTTTTAATTTTGCTATTTCTTTTGGTGTAAGCAATGCGGAAAAACCTAACGGGCTATGTCTAAACTGAAAGGCAATAGCATTAGCCATAAATCTTGGGAAAGGTATTATTCCAGTTGCAAAAAATGGCATAGAATTAACAGCATCAACAAGACTTTTGACAATAGGTACGTCTGGAGTTTTTGCATAAGTAAAATACAAAGCATCATCAACTGCTTTTTCAATATCAGCTTTGTTTACATATTTTAAAAGGTCATCACTTATGCCAACTTTATTTATATCTATACCCTTTTTTAGTAAAGCATCGGTAATGGTGTTTGCAAATACTGCTCTTCTATACCAGAACTCTTGCATCCTATTTAATATATTTAATCCGTCAGTAACTTTTTGACCAACCTTTATGATTCTTGCTGCATTAGATGTTTTTGTAGCGTCTGCTACATCGGAAGAGTATCTGGTAAATAAATTTTCTGCATCTTTTACATAATACTTTGTCAATAAGTCTGTTAAATCTTTGGCTTGTTTTTTGTTCTTTGTTAAATTTAAAATCAATTCAAATGATCTGGCATAATCAACAGGAGCTTCTTCAGCACCAAATGCTTTTCTAATAGGATTAAAAGTTTTCTTTAATGTATTATCGAAAACATCAATCATTGTTTTCATACTAACCCTGCCAAGTTGAGCTGTATTGTTTCTCATTGCTGTAGCTATCTGGCTAACTAATAAACCTCTTCTTATGTTATCCGCTTGTTTAATAAAATTATAAAGTCTTGCTGTCCAAGTTTCTGGCTTTGCTGTTTTTCCTATTTTTTCAGATAGGTTTTGAATAGACCTACTGACAGCACTTAATTTTTGCATCCTTCTTGCGGAGTCTGCAATGCTTCCTCTAAATAACTGAGATAACTCTGGAAGAGTTATATTGTTTTTTTCTAATACAGAATCAAGTTTTTCTCTTGCAACAGGATTACCTTCAGCTTGAAATAAAACTTCTTCTAATTGGTCTGATATTTTTATCTCTGGATTTCTTGGTATTTCTAAATCATCCATTATCTTAACGCCAACTTCAACTAGTCTATCGTTCAGGTCTACTGTTGTATCAGTTTGAAAGTCTCTACCATCTGGTGTTGGGTCGACAATATCATCTACTCTTACATTGTTAATGTTTCCGCCACTAGCTGCCTCTATATCATCAGCATACATTTCAAGAGGTACTTCATCTCTTACAGGTGGAAGTCTGTCATTTACAATATCATCATAAGTTTGCATGACTTCTTCGTTAGTCATACCTTTATAATTAACTTTATTATCGTCTAAAACTTTTCTTACTTTTTTTCCTTCATCGGTTTTTCTTTGCCACTCTGCATATATAGCAGCATCTTCTGGATGTGGTGTGTTATTATTTAAATCTTCCAATACCCTATTAGTCATACCAGTGTCGCTAGTATCAACTTGACTATAGAATCCGTCTTCCATCATAGAGTTTGCCACATCATCTAAATCATCCAGAGTATTTCCTTCTTGGTTTTGACCAGCTTTAAATTTTCTTTGTATGTTTCCAGACACATCTTCAAATATACCTTTTAGTTCACCAGACCTTTCTCCGTCTTTAATCTTACCAATATAGTCTGTAGCAGTTCTTACTTTAGGTTCTTTTGTAACTTTTAATATCTCTGGAATCTTAGTACCACGTTTAGGTGTTTCTACTTTAGGGGTTACAGGTGTTGTTGTTTGTTCTTGAAGTTTTTTTAATATCTTTGGTCTTATATTTTTATTCCAAGAATCTGATTTATAACCAACAGGATTGTTATATTTATTTAATGATTTGTTAATAAGATAATCTTTTACTTCTTGTATAGAGTCTACAAAAATATCATCTTGGACTGATGGTTTACCATTATCACTTAATAAGTATCTATCATTAATTTTTATATAATTAATTTTTATAGTATCGCCATAACTTTTAGGTAATTGTATTTTAAAACTTTCTGGATTTGTGACTACGCCATTTTCATTAATGCCATATTTACTAGGTACTGTTTCTCTAAATTCTTTTTTAGAGAAATTAGGAATAATTTGGTCATCAATAATTTCAAACAATTCATCATCATCAAAATCTCTATTAAGGGCGTTTTGTGGTACAAGTTGTTCTTTTTGCTCTTGTGATAATGTATTCCAGGTATCAATATCTACTTTGGGTGTTACAACTTCTGGAGCAACAGGAGTATCTACTACTTCTTGTGCTGGTGGAACAATAAACTCTTCAGTTTCATCTGTTACGTTAGGAACTACATTACCTTTATTTTTAAAATATGCAGCAGTTCCGCCTATTGAACTACCAAAAACACCACCTAGTCCAGCTCCAAATAATGCTGACTGTCCAGACTCACCAAAGTCAAAGCCTTCTCTTTGACCAGACATTATTCTGGTAGATTGTCTTAGCGCATTATCAACTGTTGAATAAGTTGCACCCTCTATAGCTCCAATCTTTGCTCCCTGTATTGCTCCTTGTTTTACAAACTCTTTAATAGATTGTTTGGTTGCTTCTTTAGCACCAGCTCTTGCAACAAGACCAGCACCCAATGTTCCTATACCCACATAAGTAGATGGATCAAAACCAACACCTTTTATAAATCTACCAACTCCAGACCAACTAATTTTCTTGTTGTCGTACATATCCATTGCTGTAACAAAATCTTCTTTTTGTTGTTGGTTGGCAAACTCGAATAAATCAAGTGCTTCATTACCCATTTTAGGAATATTGTAATTAAACCAACCCATATATCTTAGGGCGTAATTTGCGTATTCTTTATCGGAGTTTAGTTTTTTAGGTTGACCATCTTTTTCAATACCGAAGGTTGTGCCTTCGTTAAATTCATAAATACTTTTTGCAACTTTAATCCATTCAGGGTCTTTTTTTAATTCTGCTTCAGATAGTTTTCCATCGTTTTCTGTAATTTGTTCTGGGGTAGGAGGAATAATAAAACCATCAGATGCAATATTTTGTATAGCTTTATCATCTACATCAGGTGGTGGCGGTATTTTGAATCCCCCTCTCTCTTCCTCTTTGGGTGGGGGTGGTATGATAAAATCTACCATAGTATTACTCTGATATTATTTTATTAGCTATTAAATTTTTTATAACGCCTTCTCTTGTAGTTTTTGGCTCTACTTCCTTATTCATTTCAAATGCCTGGTCAATAATTTGATTTGCAGTCATTGATCCGTAAGCACTATTAATTACTGTATAGTTTTTTGTTGAGTTACTTTGTCCACCTGTAGTACCAGATATCAAGTTAGCAATACTTTTGTTAAGATAATTTATACTTCCAGTTTTAATATAATCATCATAAAAATCTAATTGAGATTTTGTTAAATTAGGAGAAGTTCTACCATTATTAGCTATTTCAATTTTTATTTTAGCGGCAAGATCGTCATACTCTTGTTTAGTAGTTTTGGTTTTGCCAGGAGCATTGGGTATAACTGGTTGACCTGTATCTGCATAATATTGAACACCATTTTGTAGAACTATTCTTCTGTCTTTTGCAGGTGGTGGATTAAAACCAAACAACTGATTCATTCTAATTGCACCCGCATACTCAGGATTTGCTTTTATAAATGCGTCTTGTTGTTGTTGTAATTTTTCTGCTTTTAATTTGTCTTGTTCTTTTTTTAATCTAGCTTGTTCTGCTGCTCGTCTATTAGCCAGTCTATTTGAATACAAAGCTACACCTTGAGTATTGCCAGATTTATTAGCATTAACCATGCGAAGAGTGTCGGCAAGGTTTTGTAGCTTTAAAGATTGTTCAGCTCTTTTTCTTTTTGCCTCGTCTTCTTCAGCTTGTTTTGCTCTAGCATCAAAAGTAGGACTTATATTTAAACCAAGTGAGTCTGTAGGATTGTTGTTTATTCCTAGTAATCCCATTGGGTTGTTAAAATCTCTTATTGCCATAATTATCTCCTATCCGTCTTGTGGGAAGAAACCTGCAACCTGGTCATAGATGCTTACTGCATCACCAATTCTACCACCCATACCTTGTTTATAAGTATCGGTTTGTCCAGGAGTCATACCAAAAACCGATCCTGATAATAAACCAAGTTGTTGTGGGCCGTAGTTTAATGCTCGTAAGAACTCGTTGTATCCAGCATCCATTCCAGCTTGTGATAAAGCCTGTGCTGATCTTCCTTGATTACCAAGTAGACCTAAGTTTTGATATTGATTTTGTACTTGGTCGTTTAATAAACCTTGTTGGAACTGTCTGTTTTGCATTTCCATTTGTGGTTGCATAAATCTTGCTCTATTCATTGCATCCATATTAGCCATGCCAAACTGATTACCATAACCAGCATTGCCTAATTCTACTGCTTGGTCAATTCCAGACATATATCTATCTGCATCAAACTGTCTTCCTATATCTTGACCAGCTAATGATGTTGCTCTGTCAAATCCTTGTGAACGTAAATTACCAGATGCTTTAGCAACTGAATCTGCAAAGTTTTTGTTTGTTTCTGATTCTAATATAGCTGAACGTGAGCCACCAAATGCACCTCTGCCGATTGCTGCATCTTGGTCGCTTTGTATTTGCATTTGTCTTGCTCTGTTTAAATCACCAATAGTGTTATCGATAACTTGTGATTGAAACGGATTTTGATATGCACCTAAATCTGTACCTAATAATGATTGAGGTCTTACATCTCTTATATTAGACCTGTTAATGTCTGTTGCTGAACCCATAAAAGGTGTCGCACTAGGTGTTATTCTAGCTCTGTTAGATAAATTAGCTAAACCAGCTTGAGGATTGAATTGTTGGCTTTGATTAAATAAACCTCTGGTTGCATCCATCCCAGCTAATTGGTCTGGATTAAATCCTGCTACTCTAGGGCCAGTGTAAGGAACGAAAGGTTGGTTCGCTACACCTTTAGCTCTATTGTATAAATCATCGTAACGAGCCTGTGTCGCTGGATCAGTATTTGATGTAACTGTATCTCCACCACTTTGTGAAGCACTGTATAAGCCTACTGCTGCTGGTATTATTGTTTCCCATCCCATAATTATAATTCCTTCTTGACTATATATTCTTGTTCAAAACCAAGATGTTTTAATTTTCTTATCCAACCTTTACGACCACCGCCATAAAGATATTTACATTCACAATTTTTTGCAAATACTTCAATGCTTGGAAACATCTCTTCTAGTTCTTCGTAGTCTCCACCACACAAAAATAAATTTAAAACTCTGTATTTAGGAAACTCACCAAAGCTAGATATGTAAAAAGCATCTTTTCCAGGCCATATATGAAACATTCCTTGGCCTATTTTTTCTTTAATATCACTTAGATTATACCTATCTTGGTGCTTTAATGCACGAATAATATGGTATTCTAACCTTTCAAACTCTACTTCCCAGTCTTCTTTAGACTGTTGTGGAGGTGGAGAGTGTTCCGTTGTCTGCGACACTAACTTTATATTTTGTTCCATTTGGACTTACCAATACTAATTCGGTAGCATCGCCACCATTTATTTGTATTCTTTCACCTTTGTTGAAAGTCATACCTGTTTGATATTCTATCTCTGATATTAAATAGTTAAGATAGTTTTTATCGTAATCTTCACCTGGTCGTGTTAGTGTTTTTCTTGCCACTATCTACGACCTCTGTTTCTTAAATCTAATCGTATATTACCAACCTGAAACATCTGGTCAGTATCGCCAGTTACTTTCATACGAACTTGTCTGGCTGTAAATCTTGCATCGGTATAACCATCACTATTAAAAGTAAAGTTACCAAAATCTGTTTCTGCTCCGAGTGGTGTAAATCTTCCTGTAAAACTTATAACAACACCAGGTAATGTATTTGCTTCTTCATCGGGTAGTATCTGATTACACTGCACATAGTTATCACCGTTACCTATTTCGATAGGCCCTGATTGTGCGTAGGGTACTGCTGCACCTAAATTCTCTGAATTATTTAATGTAGTGCTATCGTGTTGATAAACATTACCAAGTGAATCACAGGCGATAGGATAATCAAAGACACCTTGGTCGATCCAACATCCTCTATCCATTTCACCGATTGACCAAACATTATCAACATAGTTCCAGATGACATATTTATTTGGTGTTTGTTGCGAGTCACCTACTGGGTAAAACCACCATATTTCATTAAAGTTGGAGTTATGTCCGCCACAAGCAATACGTCTATAAGCATATTTGATATTATCAAATATATGGTCATGCACATCACATTTAATTTCTTTAACTGAACCATCAAATACAAAGAAAGAGTTTTCACCCATCCATGCTAAAAAGTTTCCAGAACTTACAACAGTTCTTGGTGATGCAGTTTTACAGTTAGTACCAGCATCTTGAATACCGTATATAAAAGGAGAACCAGTATAGTAAAGTCTTGCTATACCTGTATCGGTAAAGATGATGACATCTGTTTGCCATTTAACACCACTTAATATTGTACCGCCTGTTGGTATTTGTAAATCACCAGCTGTATTCGTTGATGCAGCTGTCCAGGTTGTACTTGCCTCTCTTGATGACCATTGTACTTTTCTAGGATCACCACCAGCACCTAGAGCTATGACATGACGTTCATTAGTAACGAGAACACCAGAACATCCTGTTGGAGAATTGGTTAGCTGTGCGCCTATGGTTGATGGTGCAGAAGGCGACCATTTATAAATCTTGCCATCACTTGCACAACAGAAAAGTAAGTCTTCGCCAAAGTTATCAAATGACCATGATTTAGAATCAAAGAATAATCCAGATTGACTTCTAGCATCACCGTAGTCTTCGACATTATAGTTATATGCACCGTAGCCAAGTGGGTCAGTTGATTTATCAGAAACAAAACCAGAAGGTGTAATGTCATACCAAGTTCCGTCATGGTTGACATAAATCTTTTGTCTTGTGCCAACCGCTAAAACTTTTTTACTAGAATTGGTAATGTACGCAAACATTCCTGTTGGCGTTCCAGTTAAAGTTGTATTTCTTATCTTTTCCCAACCACCAATAGGTCGTAGAAAACCATTTTGAAAACGCACTAAATTACTATCAGTCCAACGCCCTTTATTAGCGTAGTCTGTTCCATTGGTGACTACTCCAGCTGGAGGGGTGACTGGTAGCAAAGGCATTATTAACCTGCTATTGTTTTTGTTTCGCTTGTTGGATTGATTTGGCCATCAATGTCATTGTCTAAGCTCTCTTTCATGCTTGCAACTTCATCTTCGCCTATTCCGTCTATCACCCAACCAGTAACTGTGTCATTGGTAAGATCTGCAAAGGGTACAAAACTTGATATATCGTCTGCATTAACGCTATGAGTACCATAAACAGAAGCTGCATAGTTATTACCTTCAGCGTCTTGCTGATCGCTAACTGCGTTTAATCGCCAATGCACGTTGTAAATAACGTCTGAGTGACTGTCGTGTGTTGGATATGTATCAACTGTTTTACAATTCCAAGTATATGTATTTGCCATAATTATTCTCCTTTAAGTAAGTTAATTTCAGATTGTAAGGCTTCAATCTGTGTTTGTTGTTCTTGTATAGCTTTCATTAAATTAGCCTATTTTAACTGCAACTAAAGGTCTGCCATCACTTTGTGTTGCCCATATTTTTCCTACACATAATTGATATTCTTCAAATGTAGGACTTGATTTGGCAACACACTCTATATCAGTTCCATTTGCTTGAGGGTAAACATAATCACCTACATTAAATGAACCTGTTATATTTACTGGTACTTGACCACTAAATGCAATTCTATCGTATTTTTGTCTTTCTGTTTCTGTTTGTTCTTCTGTTAATCCTAAATCTACCTCACCCCAAGTATCACCACCAACATAAGATGGATTGGTTGATTTGATTACAAAAGATATAGAATCTGCAAATACATCTGTTAATTTACCATTAGAATCTACGCCACAAACATCTCCTTTAGCTATAGTTCCACAACTATCAGTTTTTTTCATGTATTCAGCGTAGTCAGCACCTGAAGCGTTAACAGTACCACCAGCATTAATTGAACGACCTGTTGTACCATTTTTACCACAATAAACAACAGTACCAGCAACATTCCAATTTTCATTTGAAACTGTGTTTACTATAAAATTTCTATTACCATTACCACTTGTTACACTTCCAAAAGACCCATTAACACATACTTTGAGTGACATGCTATTATTTGTAGTATTTACCAACAAGTTGCCTGAGGTATCCAGTCTCATCTTCTCTGCGTGGCTTGTTCCAAACTGTAAAGAATTACTTGCATGAGCATATTGAATGTAACCTGCGTAAAGATTATTACCACCACCATCACCAAAATGAATTGTGCCAGTACCAGTGGTAGAAGTTAACATTTGTAATATTGATTGACCTGTTGATGTGGTACCTACTCCTATGTTTCCATTTACATCAAGTGTATATGCAGGACTGGTCGTTGAAATTCCAACATTGCCTGAAGAATCAATACGCATTTTTTCTGCACCACCAGCAACAATATAAGTATATCCTGTTTGACTTCCAACTCCTAAACTATTTTTTTGTCCTAAAATATATCCATTCAAAGTGCTGCCATTATGTGCAAAACTTATACCACCACCACTATTGTCTGTATTGCCTGAAACACCAATAGTTAATTCAGTTGCACCACCTGATAAATTTACATGAGAGGTTGTACCTATTTGCACATTGCCTGAAGAATCAATACGCATTTTTTCTGATACTGTCGTTGAATTATCACTAGTTGTAGAAAACTTTATATAAGTTCCGTGTGCACTACTAGTCCAATTCTGATTAGCAAACGCCTGTATTTTTGAACCTACTGCATAATTACTGCCATCATGAGCTCCCATACCAAATTCAGTCATAGCATTGTTAGCTTGAATTGCAGTAGGTGAACTTAAGTTTGTACCACGAGAACGATAGCCTATAAAGTGTGCAGGGCTATCTCCTCCATCAGAAGATTCAATAAACCTAATACCTTGATCACCTCCACTTACGGCTTTCTGAATATCTAAAGCATAAGCTGGACTAGTAGTTCCAATTCCAACATTGCCATCTGACAAAATAGTCATTTTGACAGAGTCATTAGTTTGAAGAGTCATATAGTTACTGGCGTTATTATAGTTGATAAGACCAATGTTAGTATTATCACTATCTCCAAATCCAATACCTATATCATTACCTGTACCACCCACCATGGTCATACCTACACTTCCACTACCTTCAAGAACTAACTCATCTCTACCAGCAGCTATAGTTCCTCCGCCACAATCAGCAGATTTAACATGAAGTTTACCTAGTGGTGATGTCTCTCCAATTCCAACACTCTCACTACTGTTAATTGTTATGGCTATGGCATCGGCATTGTCATCAATACCATTAGATGTAAAAGTCGTAAATGTTCCCGCAGCTGGAGTTGTGCCACCAATGACAGAACTATCGATAACTGCTCCGTCTAGGTTTAATGCTATTGATGTACCATTAGAAGCAAAGATTGCATCAAGTGCATCGAGGTCAGCGTTTAGCTTTGTTCCCCAG
>Ga0181392_1000448_pt1 | contig 15565 bp, 17 predicted proteins | sample 15SPOviralmetaG_FD_130083 | JGI IMG/M metagenome (GOLD analysis project Ga0181392, IMG submission 130083) | Marine viral communities from the oligotrophic San Pedro Time Series (SPOT) site, San Pedro Channel, CA, USA - 15 SPOT_SRF_2010-09-15 | ecosystem: Environmental > Aquatic > Marine > Strait... | reverse complement strand
TGATGAGTTAAGAACGGCATGTAAAGAAATAAATAATTTAAAGGCAGAATTAAGAGAGATTAAGAGTTTAATAACAAAGGTATTAGAGAAGTAAAATGGCAGTTAGATCAGTAGCAACAACAGATACACTAGATACGTTTCGTACCACGTTTAATAGTTTAGCGTCAACCGATTTAGGTGATGTCGCAACTCTTACAACGTCAGCGTCAAGTATCGTAGGCGCTGTTAATGAGTTAAACTCATCAGTCGCTGGTGACCTTGTAATTCACACATTTGGTCATAGACATAATGCTGATGGATCAAACGCATATACAGAATTTACTGTGACAGTTGCTACGAAAACATCAACTCATATATATCATGGTTCAGGTTCTGCTAATGGTTATCTATTAAATAACTCTGTATCACCTTTCATAGATTTAAAAGTAGGTAATACTTATAGATTTACGCAAGAAAATGCATCAAACAATGGCCACCCATTAAGATTTTATTATGATTCTGGTAAAACAACACAATACTCAACAGGTGTGACAACTGCTGGGTCACCTGGTAGTTCTGGGTCATATACTCAAATTGTAGTGTCTGAGACGACACCTAATATATTATATTATCAATGTAGTGCTCACGCACTTATGGGTAGTAGAATTGATATAGATTCTTCAACAAATGTGATAGATTCTGACACTGCTTTTGTAAGTACAACAGGAACAGCGATTAAATTCGCATCAACAAACTTTGCGATTGCGCAAGCAGTTGCACTAGGATAGATTATAAATAGTAAAATAAAAGGATAACAAAATGGCAAACGATTTTAAAAGATTCGCAAAACCAAGTGTTGGAACAGGCACTGGTGCTTCAGCTGACGCTGTTTATACAGTTCCAGCAGGCGCAGGTAGTTCAGCATTAGAATCTATTGTTATCGGAATTACTTTAGCAAACAAACATACCGCTGGTATCACTGCTTCTGTTTTTTTAGATAACGAAGATGGTACTAATGATGTGTATATTGTTAAGAATGCAACTATACCAGCTGGCTCCTCACTAGAGGTTATGGCGGGTAATAAATTAGTAGTACAAAATGATGGTAGTAATGCTGATGTATTAAGAGTAGAGGCTAGTAGAGCCGCTTCACTTGACGCAACGATTACAGTTTTAGAAGACGTATAATAAAGGATAAAAATGGCATATATAGGATCTCCTCCACTCGAAAGAGGTACTGGACTATTTTCGCAAGATACATTTACAGGCGATGGTAGTACAACTACGTTTGATTTAACAAACATAGCGCCTGATGGTGGTGGAAATGAATTACAAGTATTTGTTGCTAATGTTAGACAACAAGAGGGTACATCAAATGCATATACTTTAGGATTTGATGGATCAAGTGAATTAAAAAGAATTACTTTTACTTCTGCTCCTGAAGCTGGAGAACCAATATTTGTTTTAAATCCTGGTACAAGAAATGCTCAACAACTTAATGTTGTAAATGATAATACTATAACTGCGGCAAAATTACAATCTAATGCTATAACAACAGCAAAAATTACAGATGCAAATGTTACACAAGCTAAACTTGCGGCAGATGTTATTGACGCAACTAAATTAGCTGATGATGCTGTAAGTGAAGAACATTTAGATGTCACTGCAATCACAGGTAATACAGAATTATCTGCAGTTGCTGCCGCTGATGACGTATTATTAGTATTTGATACTAGTTCAGGTACGATTAAAAAAATTCAGGCGTCTAATATTAATAGTGCGCCAACAATAACTTCTATAAGTCCAACAAGTGCTTTAACAGGTGATGGCACAGGTAATCATACATTTACTATTACAGGAACAAACTTTAACGCAAGCGCACAAGCACATTTTATAAATGCTAGTGGTGCAGAAGTTACTTTTGATACAGTTACTAGAAATAGTATAACTCAAATTACAGGTGTTATAGCTAAATCATCTTTGCCGTCTGGAGGCGAGCCATACGATATAGTTGTTTTAAATCCAAATGGTCAAACAGCTAAAAAAAGAAATCAAGTTAATATTGACCAAACACCAGTATATGTTACAGCAGCAGGTTCTTTAGGAACAATTGCTGGTGGTGCTTTTACAACAATTTCCGTAAACGCAACTGACCCAGAGTCAGCAGGTAACGTAACTTTTGAATTACAATCAGGTTCTTTACCAGCAGGTTTAACTTTAACAAACACAGCGGCAGAAGGTGGAACTGCTATTATATCTGGAACTGCTACAAACCCTGTTGCTAATACAACATCAAATTTCGTATTAAGAGCTGTTGACGCAGCATCTAATACTACAAGCAGAGCATTCGCAATCACAGTAAATAGAACATATACTCAAACATCATTCACATCATCTGGTACTTTCGCAGTACCTTCTGGAACAACAGCACTTGACGCAGTATTAGTAGTCGCTGGTGGAGGTGGCGCTGGTGCTGATCACGCTGGTGGAGGTGGTGCTGGTGGATTAATATTTATGCCAAGTTATCCAGTCACACCAGGTGGCACTATAACTGTTACAGTTGGTTGTGGTGGAGCTGGTCACCCTACTGGTGGTAGAGGATCGACAGGAACAGATTCAGTATTTGCTGCACCTACTGATCCAGGTAAACACCCTACAGGTGATGTCTTAACTGCCAAAGGTGGCGGCGGCGGAGGTGGTGGTAACGTTGCATACGATGGTGGTTCTGGTGGCTCAGGTGGAGGTGGATCAGGACACGGAACAAATGGAATTGGTACAACAAACAACCCTGGAGCTACGACTCAAGGTACTCAATCAGGTGACTCAGGCGCTTATGGTTTTGGTAATGCTGGAGGTGCTGGTGTAAGAACAGGACCAGGTAGTTTATTTGGTGGTGGAGGCGGAGGCGCTGGTGCCGCTGGATCAATAGGAACTCCAGGACAATGTGGTGCTGGTGGTATTGGTAAAGCTTATTCTATTGCTGATGGTGGGCAAACAAACGTTTACTACGCTGGTGGTGGCGCTGGTGCTCATTATAATAATAGTTTCACTCCAAGGCCTGGTGGTCAAGGTGGTGGAGGTAATAGTGGAAACGCCCCTAGTGATGCTAATCCTGGACAAGATGGAACTGCCAATAAAGGTGGTGGTGGTGGTGGCTCTAGAGGTGATGGTGGTAAAGGAATAATAATAGTAAGGTATTAATAAATGGCATATATAGGAAGAACACCAAGTAGCGGAGCATTTGAAACTCAGACTTTAACAGCTGATAGTTCTACTACAACTTTTAGTTTAGATTATACTGTTGGTAGTACAGCTTCAGTATTAGTTTCTGTTGCTGGTGTAGTTCAACAACCAAATACAGGTTATGCGCTAACAGGTGGTGGAAGTTCAATAGTATTTTCAGCGGCTCCTACGTCAGGTGATCCAGTATTTGTTATATTTTTAGGTATTGCTAGAGACGTGGCTGATTTTTTATCAACAGGTGTCATTACAACTCAAACAGAATTAGCAGAAGTAGCAGCAGATGGTGATTTCTTATTAATCTATGACACTTCAGCAACAGCATTAAAGAAAATTCAAAAATCAAATCTTGCGCCAACACTTACTCATGTTACTAGAACAGCTACAGGTGATGGATCAACAGTAGGATTTACAGTAACAAGTGGTGTAACTGTTAATAATGTTATAGTTTTAATTAATGGTCTAGTACAAGCTCCTACATCAGATTATTCAGTTTCATCTACAACTTTAACTTTTGGTACAGCGCCAGTTGCAGGCGATGCAATTGTAATTAGGGAGTTACCTAGATAGGATATAAATAATAATATGGCAAAGATACGACAATCAAATTTAGATCCAGATATAATAACAGAACAGGTAGATGCTAGTACTGATATTCACAGCACAGATATTATATTAATTTATGATCAGAGTGCGGGTACACTTAAAAAAATATCACAAACAAATTTCTTAAATTATCCTTTAATTACAGCTGTATCACCTACTAACGCTTTAACAGGTGATGGTACAGGTAATCATACATTTACTATTACAGGAAAAGGATTTCTTGGTGGCTCAGCAAGTTTAATTAAAACTGGTGGAGCTTCTTTAGCGTTTGATTCAGTTACTGTAAATAGTAATACACAAATTACAGGTGTTATAGCAAAATCTAGTTTATTAGGTAGTGATGAACCTTTTGACGTAAAAGTCACAGGAGCAAATTCAGCATTAACACATACTTTAGAAAATCAAATTAACGTGGATCAACAACCTGTTTTTGTAACAGCAGCAGGTTCACTAGGAAGTGCAATTAAAAATGTTGCTAATTCATTTAGTGTAAATGCAACTGATCCAGAATCACATGCTACTCCAGTAAGATTTGAATTACAATCAGGTACTTTACCACCAGGATATACACTTACAAATACAGCAGCAGAAGGTGGAACAGCAATAATAGCTGGAACAGATACTGTAACAAATACAGGAACAACATTTAACTTTGTATTGAGAGCTTTTGATGCTGCATCAAATACAACAAGCAGAGCGTTTTCTATAGCCATGGTAACAACTCAATATCAAACATTCACAGCAGATGGTACTTTTGCTGTACCATCAGGTATGACATCACTACAAGAAGTATTAGTAGTCGCAGGTGGTGGAGGTGGTGGTCTTAACTATGGTGGTGCCGGTGGTGCTGGTGGATTAATATTTATGCCAAATTATCCTGTTACTCCAGGTGGAACAATTTCTGTTGTAGTTGGTGATGGTGGTAATACGGCAACTTCTCCAGGTAGAGGATCAGATGGAGGCGATACAGTATTTGCTGGATCACCAAGTCCAGGTAAACACCCATCAGGTGATGAGTTAAGAGCTAAAGGTGGTGGCGGTGGTGGAGCTTCTCCTCCAACTGCTGGTGCTGGAAAAAGTGGTGGCTCTGGTGGAGGTGGAGGTGGCCAAGCAGGTTTTGCCTTTGGTGGTGGAGCTGCTGAACAACCTACTCAACCAGGTGATAGTGGTGCATATGGATTTGGTAATGCTGGAGGTGGTGGTAATCCTGCTAACTCTGGTGGTGGTGGAGGCGCTGGTGGTGCAGCAGCTGGACCAACTGGAGCAGGTGGCGCAGGTAGAGCTTATACTATCGCTGATGGAACAACTCCGGTTTACTACGCAGGTGGTGGAGGTGGACACACTTCTGGACCTGGTGGACCAACTTGGGGACAGGCGACACATGGTGGTGGTCCTTCTGGAACTGCTGGTCAAGCTAATAAAGGTGGTGGCTCTGGTGGAGGAGGTGGTGGTAATCACCAAGGTGGAAAAGGCGTAGTTATTATAAAATACTAAATACAATTATAGTTAAAATATTTTAAAGGAGAAAATTGAAATGGCTGAAGAAATAGCAAAATATGGTGTAAAAGAACCTAGTGAAGGTGTAAATGGTAAACTGGCTTCAAATATGACTGGAGAAGCCATTGAGGGAGTTTTCGATTATGGTAATATTACTAAAGATCATAAAGCCGTAGTCAAAGAAGTAATAGAATTTTTAAGACAAAGAGAAGGTGTTCCTACTCAAATGTTAGTTGAAGAATTAAAAATAAAGTTTGAAATTGTTGAAATACCAATGAAAAATATTGAGGATTCTATATGGGGTCAATTAATTAAAGATGAAAGACTAGGAGTAAGTATTCAAGGTTTTAGAACAACAAAAGATAGTGATGGTAAAAAACTTAGAATACCTCATGTAGGAATGTCTGCTGATTTAGATTACCTTGATGAGTTTGCAAACAGATTAGTTCAAAAACTTAGCAAAATAGTAAAAGAGTAACAAATAAATAGTATAAATAATAAGAGAGAAGTAATATGGCATTAACAAAAATTACAAAAACTGGTATAACTGATAGTGCAGTTGAGGGTAGCAAATTAGGAGCTGATGCAATTGACGCTACTAAAATAGCTGATAATGCGATTAGTGAAGAACATTTAGATGCAACGTCAATTACAGGTAATACTGAATTAACATCTAACGCTGCTAGTAATGATATTTTGTTAATTTATGATTCTAGTGCTGCGGCTATTAAAAAAATTGAAGCAGGTAAAGTAGGATTAAGTATACCTACACTAACAAGTGTGTCACCAACATCAGTTGTTTCTGGTGATGGAACAGGTAATTATACATTTGTTATTACAGGAACAGGATTTGTTACTTCAGCAACAACTACTACTGCGACATTAGTTAATGCTAGTGGAACAACTATCAATTTTGATTCACAAACACTAGATAGTCCTACTCAAATTACAGGAGTTATTGCTAAATCAAATTTAGGTACAGTTGGCGAGCCATATGATGTAAAAGTTACAGTCGGTGGTGATGTAGGTGCTGGTTTAACTGCAACCTTATTAAATCAAATTAATGTAGACCAAAGTCCAGTTTTCAATACAGCAGCTGGTAATATAGGATCATTTGCTGAACAATCAACTGTTTCAACAATGGATATTGAAGCATTCGATCCAGATTCAGCAGGAAACTGTACTTTTGAATTACAATCAGGCAGTTTACCTCCAGGATTATCTGCGGCAACAGTAAATGAAAACGGAGTATCAAAATTTAGAATTACTGGAACACTAACTTCAGATAGATCAGGTTTAACTACAACTACATTTGTTTTAAGAGCAGTTGATGCTGCTTCTAACACATCTTCTCGTACTTTTAATATTGTAGAAACTCCATCAGGTACAGAATCATTTACATCATCTGGTACTTTCACAGTACCAACAGGTGTTAGTAATCTAATTGAATTACTAGTAGTTGCTGGTGGTGGATCAGGTGGACAAGCTGGTACACAATGTGGTGCTGGTGGTGGAGGTGCTGGTGGACTAGTTTATATACCTAATGCGCCTGTTACTCCAGGTGGAACAATTTCTGTTGTAATTGGTTGTGGTGGTGCTGCAGGTGGAGCACAAGGACAAGATACAACATTTGGAACGCCAGGTAATCCAGGTTTACACCCATCAGCGGGTGTTATCACTGCCAAAGGTGGCGGTGGTGGTGGTGGCCCAACAGGACCTTTCCATAATGATGGTGGAAGTGGAAATGGTGGCGCTGGTGGTAATACACCTAACCCAGCAAGACCAACAGCTGAAGGTTGGCCATTATACTCTGCACAATATGGTGGTGGTGGTGGACTAGGTATTCAACCTACTCAACCAGGTTTCTCTGGTGCTTACGGATTTGGTTTTAGAGGTGGTGCTGGTGGAACAAGACACTATCACGCAGCTGGTGGTGGAGGCGGAGGCGCTGGTGCAGTTGGTGAATGCGGACAAAATGCATATCCATCTCCTAACCCTAACGCAGGTGGTGGACCAGGTGGTGTAGGTAAAGCTTATACTATTGCAGATGGTACTACTTCAGTTTACTACGCAGGTGGTGGCGGTGGTGCTCAGGGAGACGATAGACCTGGTATACCTATTCCGGCAGCAAAACCTGGTGGAACAGGTGGACAAGGTGGAGGAACAGCAGGTGATAGAGGTAGTTCTCCTACAGCAGCGGGAGCAAACAAAGGTGGTGGATCGGGTGGTACGAGAGCAGCTCGAACATCTGGAGCAGGTGGAAAAGGTATAGTTATTTTAAGATACTAATCCCTTTTTTAAAAGACTTATATATATTATTATGAAAGTGAGTGAACATGCCGAAGAAAATATATTTTTTATCTGGTTTTCCTAGATCAGGAAATACAATAATCTCTACTATTTTAAATCAAAATAAAGATATGGCCGTATCTGGTCATTCTAGTCTTGTTAATTGTTTTTTTAATTTAGAACAAGTAAAAAACACTTGTACATACGATAATTTTAAAGATGAAAAATCTGTTGAAAATATTAAAAAAAAATTAGTACATAATTATTATAATGACTGGCCACAAAAATATATTATAGACAGAGGTGAGTGGGGAACACCATATAATTATTCTGTAATGGAAAAATATTGTCCCAATGAATTTAAAATAATTTTTTTATTAAGAAATCCTATAGATGTAATTAAGTCATATGTTAAACTATGTAATGACTATCCTGATTTTTATATAAACCAACAATATAATGAATTAGATAAAACTTCTTTACATAGAACAGAATTGGAAGAAAAAATAGAATTGATAACTAAAAAAGAAGATTTAGTTTATTGGTCTTTTACGGCTTACAATTTTTTAAAAGATAAACAAAATGTTCATTTTGTAAAGTATGAGGATTTTGTAGAAGACCCTAAAAAAATAATAAATGGTATATATGATTTTTTAGATATACCTAAATTTGAACATAGCTTTGATATTAAAGATCAGTTTTCAATAAATGGAATTGAATATAATGATGATGTGTTAGGTGCACCAATGCATAAGTTACACACAGGAACAATAAAAGAATTTAATTATCCAGATATAGAATTACCTAAACACATAATTGAAAAATATAAAGGAATGATATATGAACAATAGATTTGGTACAAATGTACCCAGATATATAACTGAAGATGGTGATGCTATTTTATATCCATTTAGTCCCCCAATATTTCAATCAGAAATAGATAAAAAACTCACAAAAGAATTAATAGAAGAAGGTCGTAAGCTTACAATAAAAGATGATGATTATAATTTTAAATTAGCAGGTAATCTAAAATATGGTAGATCATATCATTATAAAGATGAATATGTAAATAAAGTAGAACCTTATCTAAAATCATATGTAGAAAGATTTTTTAATGGTTTACATTCCCAATGGGAAGGTGATAAAAATCCACCTAAAATGGGTGATATGATGCAAGTACAATATGATAGGAATAAAACGAGACTAGGTACATTAAGATTACAATCCCTTTGGATAAATTTTTCTAAAAAACACGACTACAATCCAAATCATACACATTCTGGAGTATTATCATTTGTTATATTTTGTAAAGTACCAGAAAAAATATTTGATGTACAAGCAGATAGTAATACACAAAACGCAGGTAAACTTATATTTTCACATGGAGAACCCACAACAGAATTGATGGGTAGTGATTATACAATAAAACCATATGAAGATTTAATTTTTATTTTTCCAGCTAAATTAAGACATTCGGTTCCTCCAATTTGGGTAGATGAAGAACGTATATCAGTATCAGGCAATTTTGTGGTGGTCTAAATAGAATTAAGGAGTTTATAATGCAAGTAAGAAATACATATTATTATTTTAAATCAGCTTTAACACCAGAACAATGCGAAAAAATTATTAAACATGGTAAAGAAGCATTAGAAAAAATTAAGAAATCAGGTGGTTCAACTGAGGCCACTACTTATGGTGAAAATCATAAACAAGCTTTTGAAAAACAAGGAAAAGATGTAATACCACAAGGTGATAAAACTATTTCCGATATTAAAGAAAAAATTGGTGAAGATGTAAATGTTGAAACAGAAAGATATGTGAGAGATAGTGAGGTTAGTTGGTTAAACGATCAATGGTTATATGATATGATACACCCATTTTTATATCAAGCAAATGAGACATCTGGTTGGAAATATCAATGGGATTTTAGTGAGTCTTTTCAGTTTACAAAATATACTAAAGGTGGTTTTTATGGTTGGCATGCTGATGGTAATAGTTGTCATTTTGGTAGATATAAAAGACATATACATGGTGTAACCCCAATGACTGCCAACGGTGAAATACAAAGAGGTTATACGGATAATCCTAACATGGTAGGTAAAATAAGAAAATTATCTATGACAATTAATTTAAATAAACCAGGTGAATATGATGGTGGTAATTTAAAATTTGATCATGGTCCACATGCTGCTGGTAAAAGATTCCATGAAGTGGAAGAAATTAGACCTCAAGGTTCTATCATAGTATTTCCATCTTGGGCATACCATCAAGTAACACCTGTAACAAGAGGTGAAAGATATTCATTAGTCTTATGGTCTCTAGGTAAGCCTTTTAAATAAGACTAAATAAAATTAAGGAGTAAAATTATGGATATGAAAAAAATAATTGCGAATTGGGATTCTTTAACTAAGGATCAACAAATAGACGCAGAAAAAAAATTTAAAGGAGACCCCTCATTAAATCCTGCAGTGGTACACCCAGCTGCTAAATTTTTTGAAGAACATAGATGGGTTAAAATAGATAAATTTATTCCAATTGAAATGTGTAATTTATTATATCACTACACTCAATTAGAAGCACTTAGATTAAATTGGAAAGAAGAAAATGAAGTAGAAACTGATATTGATATAGATGGTACTTTTACTGATAAACAAGCTCCTGGTGACTTTAGTAAATATGGTGACCCTCTTATGGATACTATGTTAAGTTTATCTTTAGAACAAATGCAAACTCTTACATCAAAAGAATTAATTCCAACTTATTCATATCATAGATTATATACAACCGGTACAGACCTTAAAAGACATAAAGATAGACCTAGTTGTGAAATATCAACTACAGTTTGTTTAGGTTACAATAACACAAATGTTGATGCAAGTGTATATCCTGATTGGGATTGGCCAATCTTTGTAAAAGAAAAAGATGGTAAAGAAATACCTGTTCATATGAAACCAGGTGATATGCTTATATACCGAGGTTGTGAATTGGAACATTGGAGAGAGCCACTTTGGGGTAGAAATCATGCGCAACTATTTTTACATTATAATGAAAAAGGTGGTAAGTATGATATACCTTATGATGGAAGACCTTTACTTGGAATGGGTTCAAATTTTAGAACAGAAGATTCAAAGGACAAAAATGATACATTGTCACATGATGCTGATATTATTGCTAATCAATCAGAAAATAAGGTAATTAACACAACACAAAAAATCATATATTAATTATATTAGATTATGTCAGGTGAAATAAAGCAAAATTGGGACGTAAAGGTTATCAATGATAATCCTACATTTCCTTTTGTGGTTATAGACAATTGGTATACTCCAAATGAAGAAAAAGCTATTTGGAAAGAATTAGATTTCATTAGTACAGTACCAAAAGAAGAAATGAGTAGAGCAGAAAATGGTGTTGTTGCTTCTTCAAAGGGTGTACCATTAAGTAATGCTTATAGATTTTATTTAGAAGGATTTTACAAGAATAAAAGGTTGTCTCCTATTTTTAATTGTAGATATAAACAACAAACAAAACAATTACATAAGATTGTACGAGATAATTGTATGCCGTATGCTCGTAGTTTTTTGACTTCTAATTTTGATAGTAGTATGTTATCTTATTATGAAGAAAAAGATTTTTATAAACCACACCATGATACTGTTTTATGGACTTGTTTAATATGGATGGTAAGAGAGCCAAGACTATTTGATGGTGGTGACTTTAAAATGGTTGAACCAGATGTAGAAGTTAAATTAAAAAATAATAGAATGATATTATTTCCATCTTGTTTTTTACATAGTGTATCGCCTATTAAATTTCACACACAACCAAAAGAAATTGGTTATGGAAGATACTGTATAACTCATTTTTATAATACAGAACCTGAGGATTTACCTGATGAAGTCAAATAAAATTTTAATAGTAGGTGGTGGTAGTGCCGGTTGGATGGCTGCGGCAACTTTAATAAATCAATTTCCAAATAAAGATATTACCGTAATAGAATCACCAAATATACCAATCGTGGGTGTAGGAGAAAGTACACTAGGTAAAATTAATGATTGGTTAGATTTATTAGGTATAAAAGATAAAGACTTCATGCCTTATACAGACGCTAGTTATAAATTAAGTATTCGTTTTGAAGATTTTTATAAGAAGAATGATGGTGGTTATCATTATCCATTTGGTGATCCCATACAGAATGATAGAGTAGGTAATAAAGAATTGTGGTTTTTAAAAAAGAAATTATATCCAGAAACTCCTGTAACTGATTATGCTAATCAACATTTTATTAATATGGCATATGTTAATGAGAATAAATTTGATGTAAATGATCATGTAACAAGTGCCTATCATTTTGATGCTACCAAATTTGGATTATGGTTAAAAGATCATTATTGTATACCTAGAGGCGTAAAACATATATTAGAAGATGTTAATACTATTGAAACAAATGAAGATGGTATTGTATCATTGAATAATACACACTCAGCAGATATGTATATAGATTGTACAGGTTTTAAATCATTATTATTAGGTGAAACTTTAAAAGAACACTTTAACGATTACTCTAATATATTACCTAATAATAAAGCTTGGGCAACAAGAGTGCCTTATAAAGATAAAGAAAAAGAATTAGTGTCTTATACCAACTGTACTGCGATAGAAAATGGTTGGGTATGGAACATACCTAGTTGGGAAAGAATAGGAACAGGTTATGTTTATTCTGATAAATTTGTAAGTGATGAAGAAGCGTTAAATGAATTTAAAAGACATTTAGATAAAAAAGGTAGTGACTATTCTAATAGTGATTTTAAAAATATTAAAATGAGAGTTGGAATACATGATAGATTATTTGTAAAAAATGTATGTGCCATTGGATTATCAGCAGGTTTTATAGAGCCGTTAGAGTCAAATGGATTATTAAGTGTACATGAATTTTTAATTAATCTAATTAAAATTTTAAGACGAGGTGATGAAGATACAATTAGTCAATGGGATAGAGATAGTTTCAATATAGAATGTAAAAGATTTTTTGATTCTTTTGCTGAATTCGTAGCTATGCACTATGCATTATCACATAGAGAAGATACAAAGTATTGGAAAGATATATCAAACAAATCTTTTTTAAAAAATACAATAGCTCAAGATAAAGATTTTGAATTGAATATATCAGCAAAAATGAATTCAGGTTTAAGATATAGAAATGATAGTGGTATACATTGTATTAGTACAGGTATGAGATATTTTGGTATTGATGTTTTAGCGGCCAATTCAAATGACCATGATAAAAGACAAATATATTTTAGAAATGATATGGTAAAAGAATGGAATACAGATACAAAAGATAAACTTAAACTTATAGATTATTTGAAAAAAAATATACATGCCTCAATTTAAAGTACATAACTTATGGCCAATACCAGTTTATGAAAATTATATACCTGTCAAAGAAAAATGGAAGGTATTAGTCAAAGGTACAGAGTACGAAAGAACGCATGTAGATAACAGCGATATATCCATTGATCGTTATTTTTTAAATAGTATACCAGATTTAAAATTAGAAATAGAAACTCATTGTGAAACATATTTAAGACATTATTTAAAAGTAAAAAATAATGCTGAATTTTATTTACAAAATTCTTGGTGTAATATACATGGACCAAATGAAGAATCACAAATACATTATCATGGCAATTCTTTATTAAGTGGTGTTTATTATCCAATACTTCCAAAAAATTCTGGTGACATTGCGTTTCATAGATCAAGTATATATACTAATACATTTCATCAATCAATAAAACTTGATTATGAAGAAAATACAGAGGTAAATGCTTCACAATATGAGATAGCTGTAAATGAAGGAACGATAGTAATTTTTCCTTCTCATTTAGAACATAGTGTACAAAAAAATAATAGTGACCAACTACGTTATTCAATTGCTTTTAATTTTTATGTTAGAGGTAAGTTTGGTAAAGAAGAATATATATTGGAGATAAAATGACGGAAAAAAACAAAAAAATAGACTTTAATAATTTAAAAGTCTTAAAGGTAAAAAAAACAAAAGGTAAATTTAAAACATTTACAAACGCAAGTTTAATACCAGGTTCGGATTTTCAACCTTATCTAGGAAAGGCAATAGTAGTTAATATAGATGAAATATTATCTGTTTATCCAAGTGAAGATGAAGTAGGTACATCAGTTCATAGTATTTCAGGCCAGACATGGAAAGTAATGGAAGAAATTGATATAGTTACAGAAAGAATAAATGAATAAATCACAATACTTTTCGTCACCTGTTTATAGTGAATATAAACCAGAATGTGTAGAACAATTAGATAGTTTATCTAATCCTTACATTGAACAAGCATGAGACGAACAAAAAGAAAATAACGAAAAAAGAAAAACAATAGGCTACAAAAATGATATTGGTCAATCATATCATAGTCACCCTTTAGAGCCTGATGAAAATTTTAGATTCTTCCATGACTATATGGCTAAAAAGGCTCGTTGGTGTTTAGATGATATGGGTTATGATATGGATAATTACAATCTGATTTACACAGAAAGTTGGGTACAAGAATTTTCATTTAATGGTGCTGGTCATCACTGGTTTCATACACATAGTAATAATCATATATCAGGTTTTTATTTTCTAAAGGCAAGTGATAAGACTTCAAAACCATTCTTTCAGGATCCACGAACAGCTCACGTACCTCTTAAATTAAAAGAAAAAGATAGTACAAAAGTTACTAACGCAAATGATATTATTAATTACAATGTTAAACCAGGTACTTTAATGTTGTTTCCAGCGTATATGTCACACGCTTATATGGTAGATCATGGATTAGAACCATTTAGATTTATACACATCAATATACGTGCTGTAGAGAGAGATATATTGTCTTCTTTTAATATGAAATCATCAAATTTCTAGTTGATATAATCTTATAAATATACTGTAAGGGAGATTATATGGCAGTCACACAAAATACATCAATCAATTTAGTTGTAGATCAAGGCGCAGACTTTAGTAAAAATCTAACAGTCACAACTGATGGATCAACAGCATACGATATTAGTAGCCGTACTTTTAGGGCTCACATGAGACCGTCTTATAGTTCCTCTACATTAACAGCTGAGTTTACAACAGCGATAGTCACAGCATCTTCTGGTATCTATAAATTGTCTTTGACAGATACACAAACGAAGGCGATTGACGCAGGTAGATATGTTTATGATGTAATGATTACACTTGCTGACTCTACTATCGAAGTTGTACACAGTGGTATTATAACAGTAAATCCGAGAGCAACTAAAGCGTAATGAATGAGTTACATGAATTTTTTAATTCTGTAGCCAAAGAAAAGAAGAAGTTAGAAGAAGAAAAGATTAGATTTACACCAAGAGTAAACATTGATCTTTCAAAAGACTTATCTAGTTTTTTTGGTACAGTATCAGAGGCGAAAAGAGAACACGTTATCATAGCGAAACGTGAGTCCACTAAGCTAGATGCTCTACAAGGTTTTTTTAATAGATTAGATCAATTTGAATCAGCTCTACAAGAAAATATTGAAAAACAAAAAGATGGATTTGATCCTGAGGAAGTTAAATATGATGTAGAAACTCCAATTAAAGAAGTAGAAAAAACTGAGAGTGAAACTAAACAAGAAGAATTAGAACCTATTGTAGAGACAATACAAAAGGTTGAAGAAGTAAAAGAGGTTGAACAAGTTGAAGTTAAACCAGTAAATTACTTCAGTAAGAAAACAAGACCTGAGCCTAGAGTTGAAGAAACAGATGTCAATTCTCTAGCGCAGGCGATGTCAGGTTTAATTAAGAAACCTGAACAACTAGATGAACAGCCACAGATAAGTGATTTAGAGAAACTACAAAGAGAGTTTACTCAATTTAAAAAATTAGTTAGTATGCAGATGGCTTCAATCGGTGGTGGTGGTGA
>Ga0181392_1000446_pt1 | contig 15597 bp, 31 predicted proteins | sample 15SPOviralmetaG_FD_130083 | JGI IMG/M metagenome (GOLD analysis project Ga0181392, IMG submission 130083) | Marine viral communities from the oligotrophic San Pedro Time Series (SPOT) site, San Pedro Channel, CA, USA - 15 SPOT_SRF_2010-09-15 | ecosystem: Environmental > Aquatic > Marine > Strait... | reverse complement strand
TTCTATGTATGGACTCAAAGGTTAAGGAAGGCGTCAAAGTCAGTTACCATGACATGTTTGGGGAGGTTGCTTTTGTTGACCCAAACTATTTTTGTCTCCAAATAGCGGACGAAGGTTATTGTAGTGGCAGACCTGTCCGTGTCTGTGTTCCTTGGGACAGTCAATATACTGTCCACGAAGAGACCATAATCAAGTCAGATCCTGTATTATTAGAGCATATTCAGGAAACAGATGACAGTCAGCATAGAGATCAAGGGCAATCTGGCACGGTTGCTGGCGACTGAGAACCTCATTATCGAGCATAAGAAAGTAGACACAGCATCCTTTGACGTGGTGCGACGTGTGCTGACTCTACCACAGTGGGAGCGAGCAAGTGAGACTGTCTATGATATGCTTGTTGCTCATGAAGTTGGTCACGCATTATATACACCCACTCGTAACTGGATTATAGAGAAAGAATATTTCCGTGTGCCGCCTGATTATGTCAATGTGGTGGAAGATGCTCGCATCGAGAAGTTGATGAAGCGTCGTTTCCGTGGTCTTAATCGTGACTTTCATTCTGGTTATCAGGAACTGAATGATCAAGACTTCTTCTGTATTGCTGAGGAAGATCTTACTAGACTCAAACCAATTGACAAAATCAATCTATACTTTAAGATTGGCACTTTTATCGATCTTGAGTTCACTGACGAGGAGAATGAGTTCCTGACTCGTATCAGCAACTCTGAGTCTTTTGACGAGGTTCTTGATATCTCCAAGGATATCCAAAAGTATACTAAGGAGTGTGCTGAGAAGCAAAAGCAACAACAGCAACAACAACAACAACAGCAACAAAATATCACTGAAGACGGTCAAGAGACTGAGCAACAGGTACAGCAAAAATCGCCTGGAGAAGGTGAGAACGATGCTGATATAGATGAAGATACCGAGAACCCTACAATCGATGCTCAGGACGATCCTGGAGCGGGGTGGGATGATGAATCATCTAATACTCAACGTGCTTTTAACGAGAGTCAACAAACACTGAACAATAATGGTGGCACTGAGACAAACTATGTTGAGTTGCCCGAGGTAGATCTAAAGAAAGCAGTCATCCCCTTCGATGATATTCTAAATCACCTGTCTGAGCATTACAGTGCTGAAGATATGCATGAGCGTTATGCTCAGTCATATGATTGGATCAGTGGCATGTATCAACAATTTAAGCATGATGCTGCTAAGGAAGTGAACTACCTAGTAAAAGAGTTTGAGATGAAGAAGTCTGCCGATGCTTATGCTCGTGCTACAACTTCACGCACTGGTGTGCTTAACACCAGCAAACTTCACACCTACAAGTATAACGAAGATCTCTTTAAGAAAGTGACAACCATCCCTGATGGTAAGAATCACGGTTTAGTGTTCTTACTTGACTGGAGTGGATCTATGTCAAATATCATGCTTGACACCATGAAGCAATTGTTTCAGTTAGTATGGTTCTGTCGCAAGGTAAATATTCCTTATGAAGTGTATGCTTTTACCAATGATTCATGGCGTTTGAGCAAACCTGACGCAGGTAATTATCATGACATGCATACTGATCCTATGGTCAAAGAATGGCGTGCCGGTGACATCACCATTGATGGATCTTTCCGCCTGGTTAACATCCTGAACAGCAAGGTAAAGTCTAAGCAGAATGATGAGATGATGCAATATCTTTTTACTGCTGCATCTTCTTTCTCTGGTTATGGTGTTCCATATCCTCCTATGTTTACACTGTCTGGCACACCTCTGAATGAGGCAATCATCACCAGTAAGGAGGTTGTCAAGCAAATGATGAAGAATCAACGTCTTCAGAAATGTCACGTTATTTGCCTGACTGATGGAGAAGGATATTGTCCATCGTTTAATCGCGAGCGTAAGTATACCCACAGCGGTGAAGTTGCCCGTGGACGTGCTCGCATTGGTTATAATACCATGCTCCGCAATCGTACCAGTGGACGTATGTGGAAGGTCAATGAGTATCATTTCACTAACACTTGTATTGAGTGTGTAAAGAGTGAATTGCCTGGTGTGAGTTACATTGGGTTCCGTGTTCTAGGACGTGGTGACATTCGCTCGTTCACATCTTACTTTGGCAATGGTACATCTAGCGATGAACTTCAGACTACCATTCGTAAGAAAGGCAGCGTTTGTGTGCGTTCAGAATCGTTTGATCTGATGTTTGGTATCCCCCAGTCAGGTCTCAATGTTGATTCTGACCTAAATGTAGATGACGATGCCAACAAAGCAGCGGTCACTAAAGCGTTCCGCAAGATGTTTAAGAACAAGAAAACAAATAAGTTTGTTCTACAACAGTTTGCCAACCAGATCGCTTAGTGGCACACACTACAGATCTGAACCCCATCTATCCATTATAATAGTCTCATCGACAGGAAAAGAACATGCCTCGCACCGTGAACAGCACACAACACATCGACGCCTTGGTTAACACCTTTGGCACGGAACTGGATGCTAACATGGTCAAGGCATACTGCAACACTTCAAGTGTATCTTACCAGACCATCACTAAGTATCTCAATGAGTACAAAGTATCTCGTGGTCATTGGAATTTGACTGTTGAGGAAGTCAAGCAAGAATTAGAGCAATCAGTGAACAAGACTGAGGGACTTGTTCAGAATCTTATCCCTGAAAAAGATGATACTTTCGTCCAGTTTGGTAACTTCAGCAATCTTAAAAAAGTTATTGCATCCCGTTCATTCTATCCTGTCTTTATTACAGGTATGTCTGGTAACGGTAAAACATTCGGTGTTGAGCAAGCATGTTCACAACTCAACCGAGAATTGATTCGTGTCAATATCACTGTAGAGACAGACGAAGATGATCTGATTGGCGGATTTCGTCTCGTTAATGGTGAGACAGTATGGCACAATGGTCCAGTGATTGAGGCACTACAGCGTGGTGCTGTGTTACTGCTTGACGAGGTAGATCTGGCATCTAACAAGATTTTGTGTCTCCAATCTATCATGGAGGGTAAGGGTATCTTCCTGAAGAAGATTGGTGAGTATATCAAACCCACTGCTGGTTTCACTATCATTGCCACTGCTAATACCAAGGGCAAGGGTTCTGATGATGGGCGATTCATCGGCACGAATGTACTTAACGAGGCATTTCTTGAGCGTTTCCCAATCACCTTCGAGCAAGAATATCCAACACCTGCTACTGAGAACAAGATTCTCCGTGCTATGTGTAATGAACTAAGCATCCCTGTTGTTGGTGACGTTGAGAAGTTCTTGGTCTATCTTGTAGACTGGGCAGATATTGTTCGCAAGACATTCCGTGATGGAGGTATCGATGAGATCATCTCAACTCGCCGTCTTGTTCATATCATCAAAGCATATGCTATCTTTGGTAAGAAGCAACTAGCAGTCGAAATGTGTCTCAATCGTTTTGATGAGGAAACAAAGTCATCTTTCCTCCAACTCTACACCAAACTTGATGGAGATTGTGAAGATGATGTAAACGAATGATAAGAGGTTATACATACATGTATATCGCTTCAGGTATACATGTCCTCTCTTATTCTACACGATCCAGAAGATCTGTACCTTGAGTGGTTGGAAAATCTTTTGGAAGAATATGATGATGACATTGACATGCGCTGTGATCGTTACGAGCAACTAGCACAACGTCACTACGCTTGACAAATGTCTCATTCTATTATAGACTGTACATCCCTCCTTCTGACTGACATGTTGACTCAGCGTGATCTCAACTCTCATGATGATTATGAGATTTTTGCCCGTTATCTAGGTATCGATTATGATACCTATTATGAGACGATGATCGGTGTTGATAATACCGATGAAGATGCAGCGGTAGGGATCAGCAATGCATCAAATGATACCAAGTAACATTTGATACTTGCCACCTCTGACCAATCTGCTATAATACAGGAGTCAGGCAAGGGAAGCGGAGACGTGACCCACAACCCACACACTAGCAGCACTTGACAACTGACCGTCAATCTGCTATAATACACACATCAGCGGAACGAGATGCGCCGCAACCAAAGACACTCAGTTGACAACCTCTTTTCTTATCATGCAAATCACCGGTTCTTCTTCCATCGCTGCTATCACTTTCGCTGATGATAGCATGGTAAACATCCGTTTCACCAGCAGCGACAAGGAATACGGTTTCCGCGCTAAGGATCTCGCAAGCGTACAATCCACCGTCCAAAATGCTATCGACACCGATGGTTCTGTTGGCAAAGTGATTGCTGCTGCTCGCCGTGAAGGTCTTCTGACTGCTGTCTGATTTCCTTCTCTTTTCTTACACTTCATCTAACTAATCTTTTTTTATCATGCAAATCCTAAACTCTTCTTCAATCGCTGCTGTCACCTTCGGTGATAACAACGCCGTCGGCGTTCAGTTTATTTCCAGCGACACTGAGTATGGTTTTGTGGCAAAAGATCAAAATGCTTTCCGTGCTGAACTGGAAAGCACTCTCGCAGGCAAAGGTTCTGTGGGTAAAATGATTGCCGGTGCCCGCAAGTCTGGTGCCTTGGCGGCAGTCTAATCGCATAAAGGTTGACAATTGAATATCTAACGATTCGCACGCTCTCGCATACAAACCTCGGTAATTCTACCGGGGTTTTGTTGTATCTGATCATATGATACAACCAGTTCACGAACCGTCCACTGTGGGTGGATATGACGCTTAAATGCCTTATAATACAAAGGTAATCAAGGGAGGCACATGACCACCGCTTACACAGACAACCAGCAAGTCGAAGAGTTTACCATGGAGCAGTTCTATGCCATGCGTGACGAATTGTTCGCCCTGATCGATGCTTGTGAAGAACTGGAGGAGTCTAACTAATGGATCTTATCACCGTTGAGAGTGAAGACTGGATCTTCGAAGTTACTAAGAATGAGTACAAGAAGATGAAGAAGGTTTGCAAGAAAAACAATATTTCTATCGATTATTTCATGTACGAATTTCACCTTGAGGAGTCTACTGATCATGACTGATTATCTCGTTTCCGGTCTGGTTGAAGGTTATCGCATCGAGAAAACCATCACCGCCGTAAGTTTGCATCATGCTATCCGTCTTTTCGAAAGCATGTATTCCAACGCTCGAAACGTTTACGTTCTTGAATGAAACAATTCTTCCTCATCGCTTGACATTTGTTCTGATCTGGGTTATTATTAGTAAGTAATCAATCAACGGGCAATTAAGTCCGAGATTCAATGAACCAATTCTTTCAAGATGTTTTGACCCTTGGATACAAATCCAACAGTCAAGATAACCCACTCCACGAACACCAAGTTGAAGAACTGCTGATTAAGCATAATATCAACTACGTTGCTCAACCTAATGGCATCCAGAACAGTCCTGACTTTCGTGTGACATTGGAGAACGGCAAAACAATCGATATTGAGTGTAAGTCTTCCAAGCAAACTTATCCTACCTATAATGGTGGATTGCCTAAAAAAGGAGTGGTTTATATCTTTAGCAGTGCCAAGTATGATGATACCACTGTATACTTCGCGGAAGATGTAGTAAGCGAGCGTAAGCGTGAACTATACAATCAACTGGTAAATGATCTTAACAGCGTGTTAAAAACCTACCAGTTGGATGCAGGTTGGAATGAAGATCCTCGTGGATTTGACTTCTACATGAGAGCGATGTATACTCAAAGTGGTGCTGGAAAGAAAGACTATTTCACACACTCTGAGCGTAAACGCTGCGAATCAAATGTTCTCAATCACCGCTGGTAATTGTCAAGATGTTCTCTCCATTTATGGGGAGAACTTTTTTCATTCATGTATCACTGACCCTCCTTATGGTATGGGGATGGATCATTGGGATCATTCAGTTCCTAGCGTTGAGATATGGCGGGAAGTATACAGAACGCTTCGCCCTGGTGCTTTCTGTCTAGCATTTTGTTCGCCAGAATTATATCATCGACTGGCATGTAATATAGAGGACGCTAAGTTCATTATTAAAGACCAAATTATGTGGATGACTACCACTAAGATGGCAAAGACTAATAGATTGAAACCAGCACACGAACCCATTGTAGTAGCACAGAAACCTTATAAAGATTCGCTCAAGAGTAACTACGAAGAATGGGGATGTGGACTGATTGATGTAGAGAACACGCGAGTGCCTTGGGATAAAAAACCTCCAAAAGGTTGGGTCAAAGGTGGTGCTCAACGTCGCACATTTGGTCGCGAAGGTAACACCACCGGCGGTGGTAAAGAGTACGGCACAACTGATGCTAACCCTGCCGGACGTTACCCAATGAATATCATTGGAGAGGTACAATCAGAACATCAAAAGTATTTCTATGCTCCCCGTGCTACTAGAAAAGAAAAGGGAGAGCATAATGATCATCCAACGGTGAAACCTGTCGCACTAATGGAGTATTTGATAAAAATCTATGCTCCCACTTGCGGGAAGGTGCTAGACCCCTTCTGCGGATCAGGAACGACAGGAGTTGCAGCAATACAACAAAATAGAGAATTTACTGGCATCGATCTTAGCGAGCATTATATAAAGATCGCAACAGACCGTGTGACAGCGGTAGAAGCGTCTACAAGGGCATCAAACCCGCTTATGGATAGGTTATACTGACTTCAGTCAGAGGAACCCGATGAACGCCATTTACAAGATCATGATCGACACTGTGGAGTCTCCACAGCACCCCATCATCTATTTCCGCAAGTGCCGCAAGTGTAAGACCGCTAAGGGTGCCGATCGTCAGCACGATCGCATGGTGAACGAGGCAGTTGAGGCATGGCGTCCATTCTCTCAGCAGATTCGTCGATATACTGTCTCCCGTGTGCCGGTTGACGTACTGACCCCAGTGGGTCGTGCCTGACCCATTCATCCCTTATAATAACAGAGTACCGGACAAACCCCATGCAAATCACAGGACACGGCGTCGTTGTTGACTTCTACCCACAAGGCAGCGGTGAGCATCGTTTTTCTAAGCAAGTCAAGTTTGAGAACGGTCAAACGTCTGTATCCACAGTTCTCAAACTTGAGATGAAATACGAGGTTCACAGTCGTCTTGCACAAGGTGGGGAAGTTACCGGTTTTAATCTTGATCCTATCTCCCGTAATGTTTATTCTCCGATGATGTGCTGATGCTGTACGTCTTGCCCGTCGTTATCATTATTTTCTCTCTATTTTCATGATGAACACCTCACTGACTCAAGAACGCATCGCCGACTATTGTGAAGAGTATACAGCAATTATTCGTGTTGCATATATTCGCTGGCGTATTCATTGTCATTACCAAGGTATCATGAACGATGATTCTCCTGAGTATCATCAAGAGAAGATCGAAATGTTGACCGCTGGCACTGATACCCACATGCCTCAGATTGAGATCAGTGAGGGTAAGAAATACTTCAAGATTATCGTCAATCGTTCTTGTCATTCTTTTGTGAATAAGCAGACTGGCGATGTATACAAAGCAGCGTCATGGAAGCAACCAGTTAAGGACGCAAGATACAACATTCTCGATGATGTTGCCCGTGAGCATTGTTTCAGTTCTGTTGATCCTTTCGGTTCTTATCTTTACAAATGAATTACACTCTCAAGCAACTTCAAGACCGAGTATCATCGATGATCAAAGAACAAGGGGAGGATGCAGAATGTGCCGCATGGATTTATACCAAGAATGATTGTCATTTGAAGGATGAAAATGGTGAGATTGATTATGACAACAATGTAGAAGATCCTGAAGTTCTTGCACGTATCTTCTATCAAGTTGGTGATTCTGATTACATCTATCAGTGCATTCAAGATGAAGTGGATGAAGCAACAGAAGAGCAATCATCATGAAGTATACCAAAGAACAACTGATTGATGCATTAGTTCGCGAGTGGGAGTATCTGTGCCACGATGATTACAATCCTGAAGATGATACTCTCGAAGAGTATCGCCTAAAAATGGAGTGTTATTCATTGGAGGAATTGATCGAAGAGACATCAACTGGAGAAGGTTACACTCTTGACGATTTTATGGAGAACCACGGATGAAAACTCGTGAAGTCAAAAAGTATCTCAAACAAAATGGATTTGAGATACTTCGCACAAGAGGTAAACACAACGTTTACTTCAATCAGCAACTGAACAGGAAACTAACCACTAGCAAGACAAGTTCAGACCCGATGTATTTTAAGCAGATAATGCGAGACGTGGAGAGAATTCTAGGCACGAGGTAACATATGTTACAGTGTATCATATGATCGTTGACCTACCCTGTCCAATCGACTAGATTGACTTCAGTCAAGCAAACCACCATGAACGTCAAAGTTTCCCACCTTCTCGCCGACCCTTACAACAGGATCAAATATTGTTACGAATTCTTGGAGCAATCTGACGATCAAATGTATCAAGCAGCAATGCGTCGTATCTATCACTTCCTGTCCGAAGTTTCTGATTGTGAGGCACACTACTGATGCAAATTACGAGAGATGAGATTAACAAACAATTGCAAGATCTTCGCTGCGAGCGTGATGCTTCTCTCAGAAAAGTTGATCTCCTTCAAGAATGTATGAACGAGTTAATGCGTAAACGTAAACTATTAGCAATTCTTTCTAAGTAATTCTCATGCACACTATTGCTCTCTCGAATCGCATCATCAAAGGTATCAACACTCCGGTGGTGACTGCTGATGGTTTTGATATAGATACCATCGAAGATCGCCGAAATAGATTAAGAGCAGATATTGATAGATTACAAGACAAGTTTGATACATTCTCACAGATGGCAGATATGATCGATCACGAATGGAATAGACTAAAAGAAAGTAACGGATTTTAATCATGAGCGAAATCAAACAAGTTCTACAACAAACAGAAATGATGAAAGAAGATCTACAACTCATCCTAGATGACATCAATCACATCAGAAGAATGTTAGATAAGGTTGATTACGATCCACAAGCAGATAGCGAGGTTTCAGCACCTTATGTCATTGGATATTGTGGATCAGCACTAACAACAGTTTCCGAGAACATTTCACACTCATTAAACTTGCTCTGATTATGTCACCCCGAATTTATAAGATCACCACATTTATCAAAAGTAACACTAACCCAAGCAAATGGTTTGATGATACGCTGTACGAATGTTTGGAGGATAATGAGGACATTTTGGAAACTAAAGTTGAATCGATTGGTGAGCAACTGGAGGATGAGAGCGAGGGTCGATCAAATGTTACACTGTAACAAATGATGCTTGCATAATCCCTTGAAGTATGGGATTCTAGAGGAGTCAAAGGAAAACCCCATGATCAGACGCCACGCCACCGCAGAAGATTTCCAGAATTGGGAGACTCTCGCCGCTTCTATGAGCGATGCTGAACTCCTCTATGCTGCCAGGGACTGCCGTAAGGTTGAGTCACTCTGGAGGAACCATGATCCCATGGTTGAGGGATTCTACAGCGATCAGGCATCCACTTTCGGAACTGTCCTACAACGCCGCAGAATCGGTCGCTGACCGACTAGGATAAGATCAATCAAACAAAGCAACCAAACCTCATGCGACTCAAATTCTGGAAGAAGCAACCTCGCCTCAGGCAGCGAACCGAGGCAGAATTCCTTCAATGGATTCTCCTGAATTATCTGGACAGGGATCTGATCGATTATGAAGTCTACGAGAATCTGAGCGAGAATTGCGAGTCGGTGGATGAACTGAATTGGATCATGAACAAGATCGAGCAGTATGCCACCGTTTGAGATGACAACCAAAATTTATACCCTTTTTTCTGACCTTATGACCTATACCGATCCCTGCACCTATGCTCTACAGGCAGACAAAGAACTAATGGAGATTCACAACGCCTATAAGGTCACTGCGACCACCCCTGAGGAGGGTGAGGTATCCTACGAGACCTTTGATGAGCAGTTGGCACGCAAGATCCATTCCGACCTGCTGTGCCGCCAATTAGATAAGGATGGCACCCACAGCGTAAGAATTAGTATCAAATGATGCTTGGTATAAAATGATGCTTGACCTTACCGGTCATTTCTGCAATACTTAATTCATCAGCAAGCAACCCACCATGGACAACAACAAAACAATCGAACTCGACATCGACGCCATTAGGGAGTTCTGCATTTCGAACTCTGAGGCAGATTTTGAAATGGTCATGGATTTTGTAGAGTCACAGATCGCTCCTTTTGAGGCAGATGACGAACTCTGCGACCTTACCCTGGAAATCATGCTTGAGTGTGCCATATGATACATGGTATCAAATGATGCTTGACCTGACCGGTCATCCCCTGTATATTAAAAGAGTCAAAGGAACCCCACCAACCATGCGTAAGATCGAAAAGCAAATGATCGCCGCCATCAAAGCAAACAAGAACTGGACTAACGCAAACACCTCAGTTCACTTCGATTCAGAATCAGGCGTCAGAGTAGTCCGCTTGCATGGCAATAAGATCGCTGAGGTTACAGACAACGACATGACGATCTTTGACGGCGGTTGGCAGACCACGACCACCAAGAGCAGACTCAACGCCCTGTGCTCTGAATTCTGCATCACTGGCGAGGGAGTATTCCAGAAAGATTTTGTTTGGTACGTCCGCAAATTTGTAGGGCAGGCAGGTAAGTCCAAAGTCTTTAACGCTGACGACTTTGTAAACGGATATTGCTTCGCATGAGATATATCATCACCGAGATTCAATTCGATTTCAAAGATGATGATTTCGAATGTCCCCCCAATATGGCAAAGGAGATCTACGATGATACTCTCAACCATATCTGGACCGCTGACGATGATGACAACCTCATAGAGGAGATCACATCAGTAGCAGGATTTTTCATCCAATCTATCAACTATCGCCAACTCCCTGAGGTTATCACCCAATGAACAATTTTGACAATGAGTATCAATCAGACTTTGACTACAGTGGTGAATGGATTGACAAAGATGATCTCATGAGTGTTATCGACGAAGAGACGATTAAAGACAATTATGATAGCGAGACAATGACACTTATCAAGGAGTTCCGATGACCTACTTCACAGAGAATGAAGCAGACCTTATCACCTACTGCATGGAACAAAGTGTATACGAGATCGCAGAAGAAGAGATGAGTTTGTATAAGTCTATTATTACTAAGTTACACCTACTCACAGATACTACGCGCAGAAGTGATTACTATCCTACAGAGTGGGACTATGCAGAGATTCTGAAATGTAAGGATGTGAGTAACACCAACTGATCTACCCCTATCTGATGCTTACTCGTCCTCCCCCTATTAGTTACTCCGTAGACCCTGCTAAGTTACTCCGTGAATACCCCACAGTAACTAACATCGTGAAAAACGCACATTTTTATAAATGTTAAATAAAAGGTTTATGCGTGATTTATATAACTTACTAAAACATCCTTATTAGTCACTTATGTCCGCAGTCGTTGTCCCCTTAGCGGTCGCATTATAAGACCCGCTGAGTCTCACAAAATCTCAGAAATCCTCCCGCCGCCCGTTATAAGATAGCAGAGCAAGTCTCCCCCGTTCTCAGTGTTACTCCCCGCCCCGTGAATCGGCAGTCGGCAGTAACACTTATAAGCACTCACAGTCATTATAAGTGAATTCAGTGAATCTGTCAAGGGGTGAATAGCAGATAGACAGTGTAATCCTCGCCCGTTCCTTATACGCCCTTCGGGCGTGCCCCCCCCGTTTAAAAAACGATAGAGACCCTAACCTACAAACGTTTCCCAGAGCGAGACAAATAAGAAACGCAGACTTTACTCCCAGAGATATCAGAATTTTTTTCGCCACAAAAAATCCTCAGAGGGGTCTCCCAGTATTATAATCAAGGTGCTGTCCCCAGTAAAGTGGTAGAGAACCGAAGTAATCTTCCCAGGCATCATAAACGTGTTGGAATTTTTCTTTATAAGAGTAGTACATATCTTCGGTAAGTTCTTCCTGGTCTTGTCCATATGCCTGACATGGAACATCCGGGTCAAATTTTACTAAGTGACCACGATCAGGGGCATAGAGATTCTTCCAAAGTTCAGGGATGGGATGATCTAAGAAATTTGATAGTTGTTGTTTAGAGGTACCGTCATCCTCCCAAAGTTCTTCCATAACAGTGACATGAACGTTATCAGAACCGAGAACACGGATAGCCTCTTTAATTCTAGGAATGTAGTTAAGGTTGTAGTTAAGGTTTGTAGTGGTACCCGCATTGCCACGGTCTTTAGATTTACGAAGGATGGCAGTATAACACCCAAAGAAGCGACGAACGGGATCACGGGCGATATTAATTTGTTTAACCGAGAACTCGTTTTTAAGGGTCTTATAGAATCGATCGAGGTATGGTGATTGATCAAGAGTAACAGAAGAGGCACCATCACCTACAGACTTATAACCTTTCTGGACCACATGATCATGAAGAGCATGATAGAAGTCCATGTATTTGGTTATAGTTGGTATACCAGTTACAAGGTTAGTGAAGTATTTTAAAGGAAAGTCTCTAATTGGTTCTAAGTCTTGGGTAAGGTTCATATTATGAGAACCTGGTTTATAACAGTTAAAGTTTTCCCAAGTGCCGGAAACGACTCTGTTATAAATTTTTAGGACTTTTTTATCAATACCTCGATCCAGTAAAATATTAGCGTTCTCGTTTTTTGATATAAAATACCGCATTAAGGATCTAAATGACTTAGTATAACCAAAGTGAGCATACTTAGCATTACGTTGGAGAGTATAAGCAAGAGGAGATGATGCTGCCCAACCCCACTGCCCAGTAAGTAATAGTTTAGGTTTCATTTATAGTTTAGAGGCATACCCCAATGTAGTGGTAAAGAACCATAATAATTCTCCCAGGCATCATAAACATGCTGATATTTGGATTTATAATAGTAGTAGATATCATCTGTAAGGACTTGCAAGTTTTGACCGTATGCCTGACAAGGTACGTCTTTATCATATTCCACAAGATGACCTCTATCTGGAGCATAAAGATTTTTCCAGAGGTTTGTAATAGGGTGGTCTAAAAAGTCTGAAAGTTTTTTCTTTGCGGTACCATCATCCTCCCAGAGGTCTTCCATGACAATTACATGAACATTCTCTTCACCATAGCGTTGATTGTATATTTTAATTTTACGAATGTAATCATTGATGTTGAGTTTACATGGAAGAGACTTGATATCATAACTCTTTGCCCTATTATCTTCATTCTTTTGTCTCTCTACAAGATACTTAGAGAAGGCACGACGGACGGGATCACGGGCGATGAAGAGTACCTTTACATCAAACTCTGAGATGACTGTATCATAAAATCTTTGAATATACTCTGAGGTGACATTAGGGTATGAGAAAGCATCACCTACAGACTTATATCCTTTAGTGCTGACGTGATCATATAAGGCAGAATAGAAGTCAACGTACTTAGATATAGATGGTAGACCAGTTGTTAGTTTAGTGAAATATTCTAGCGGGAAGTCTCTAAGTGGTTCGAGATCTTGTGTGGTGTTTAGTCTATGTGATGGTTCTAAAGTACTGTTCCAGTTTTCCCAAGTGCCGGAAACGACTCTGTTATAAATTTCTTTTACTGAGTTACCTTGATATCCATTAAATGCTAGTTCTAGGTATGCAAAGTATTTGGTATATCCGAAGTGGGCATATTTGGCATTACGTTGTAGGGTGTATACCAAAGGTGAAGTTGCTGACCAACCCCACTGCCCCATATGAAGCATTTTTGGTTTTGTCATTTAATTATCAACTCCAACAGAGTCATTCTACATACATTTAGGGATTATGTCAAGTATGATTTGTGTTGGTATCGGTGATGCTAGACATGATACAAGTATCGCAGCATTTATTGATGGTAAATTTAAGTATCGAAAGAGTGAAAGACATTTAGGTATCAAACACCATCAAGCAGATCATGAATGGTATCAGAGTGTATTAAAAGATTGGGGTATTGAGGAGAAAGATATCTTCAGAAAGGTTTACACTGATAAGGGTAAGAAGACTTTATTGGGTAAGGTACGTAAACCTTATCATGGTGAAGAGTATCTTATCGAAGATGGTGGGATATGTATTGATCATCATACGGCACACTTATACTCTACACAGTCTACTGCAAAGCAACATGCTGTATTTGATGGATTAGGATCAGGTGGACGTAAGGGACGTTGGACAGGTCTTACAAAGACACCAAAACGTCAGAGGAGACTACGTAATCTATCCATTGGTAAGTATCTAACTTATGTTGGTCATGCGATGGAGTTTACTGGTATGGAGGTAGATTATCCTGGCAAGGTGATGGGTCTACAGGCATATGGTACACCTGATCTCAAACTAGCAAGACAGATCACCGAAGACAATATCTTAGGTTTATGTGGTGAGTGGATGAGACGTGGTGTTGATAGTAAGGATCCAAAGTTCCAGGACTTTGTAGCAACAGTCCATAAGGCATGTGAGTTAATTCAGTTAGATCACTTTGAGGAGTTTGACAGAACTGAAAAGATTGCATGTTCTGGTGGTGTAATGCTGAATACAGTAATCAATACTGAATTAAGAAAGAAATATGATTTAGAGATCTGTCCACATGTCTATGATGGTGGTCTAAGTATTGGTGCTCTACGGTATGCTGTAGGATATGACTTTGACATTCCTGACTTTCCTTATATACAGGATGATTATGCACCTGAGGAAGTAACTGATGAGACGATTGAGAATGCAGCAGAACTACTGGCACAGGGTAAGATTGTAGGATGGTATCAAGGGTATGGAGAAGTGGGACCTCGTGCTCTCGGTAATCGAAGTATTCTTATGAGTCCTATGATCAAGGATGGCAAAGATATCCTCAACTCTCGCGTTAAACGGCGTGAATGGTGGAGACCCTTTGGAGCGTCTGTAATAAAGGAAAGGGCATTAGATTACTTCGACATTGGAGATTCCCCTTACATGCTCTACAATGGGTGTATAAAGGTGTCTGGGTTAGACCCTATCACTCACGTTGACGGCACCTGTCGTCATCAGACGGTTACTTACAATTCTAACCCGGCATTTTATAAACTTCTGAGTGCTTTTGAGAAAAGGACTGGGTGCCCGGTGCTACTGAATACCTCTCTTAATATCGGCGGCAAACCTATTGCCTCTACCCCCGAAACTTCTCTAGTGCCTGGTCTCGACACTCTCTTTATTGGAAATCTGGTAAATACATATACGTAGACAACATTCTATGCTTAGTTCTCCACAAGAGTATCTGTTTGAGTTAAAGGCATGTAGTAAAGCAGAAGCAGTACGGATGTGGAGGACAGCAATTAAGGAACAGTGGAATTATAATTGTGCTTACTGTGGAGAATTTGGTGATACGATTGATCATATACATGCCCAAGCAAAAGGGGGTACCAGTGAGTTGACAAATGTGCTATGCTGTTGTAAACGTTGTAACAAGGAGAAGGCACACGATGCGGTAGAGATCTGGTATTTCCAGCAATACTTCTTCCAACAGGAACGATGGGATCGCATTGAAGAATGGCGTCGTATCAAGTCTGAAGGTAAGAAGAAACGATATATAAGAGGTAGGGGAGGACAACCTACTAGGAGTGTAATCCTATGACATACAG
>Ga0181392_1000437_pt1 | contig 15659 bp, 18 predicted proteins | sample 15SPOviralmetaG_FD_130083 | JGI IMG/M metagenome (GOLD analysis project Ga0181392, IMG submission 130083) | Marine viral communities from the oligotrophic San Pedro Time Series (SPOT) site, San Pedro Channel, CA, USA - 15 SPOT_SRF_2010-09-15 | ecosystem: Environmental > Aquatic > Marine > Strait... | reverse complement strand
GATCTTAGACGTCGCTGCTGTCTTCACAGGCGGAGCACTTGCCCCTATTGCCGCCGCTGCTAATGTCGCCGCCGCCACGACTTCTACTCTCTCTTCAATTGATGCGGATGAAAAAGAAAAATCAACAGATGCGAAGGATGCTCCTCCTTCTAAACCTCCTCCTCAGGTTGCTCCTCAGGGATTCAGTCAATTTGGAATCCTGGCAAATCGTTCTCACAATCCTTTAGAACACATCGGTTAAGTGTTAAAAAATTTGATAGTTGGGTTGAAATAATTACCATCAAAATACTAAGAAGAAAAAAAAACAAAAGAAAAAAAACAATGTCTGACTACTCCACCACTTGTCCTTGGACTTTCCTCGGTGAGATGGTTGAAGGCGGATCCTTTCCAAAGGAACTCTTTTCCAAACTTCACGAAGAGAACAAGAAACTAAAAGAGAAACAAGAATATTTTAGAGTTCGCAATTGTGATAGAATGGAAGAATTAGTAAAAGCACTTTCACCTTGGAAGAAGAATCACGGAGATCATAAAAGAATCCTTGAAGCAATTGGAGAACTTCAAGAACAAATCGAGAAACTCAAAACCTTTAAGAGTGAAGTTATTGAAGCGATGAAGTATGATGATGACCTTGACGACGAAGATATTATCAGAGGTATTCGGGGTATGGAAGAAGATATTGTTGGTGAGTGCGAACTCAAGGAACAAATCGAGGAACTTCAAGACTGTCGAACTATTGTTGCAGAACTCGGTCAATATGTAGAATATATCGATCAAAATGCCTGTGATGTATTCAACAAACTTACAGAAAAGTATCGCAGTGAGTTTGATCCGTCCACCAGAGCAGGATTGACAATGGAAGAGAAAGATGCCATCGTCGCTAAACTCATCTCAAACCGAGCATCTTGATAGTTTAAAATGTTCGTTGGCAAACTCACTCTTAGTAGGTCGAATTGTAGATTTAAAAGGTTCTTCAATAAAACACGCAGGATACCAATAATATTTTTTATCTAATGTCTCGGGCAAAGAGATATCGATCGCCCTCCACCTCTTTAGACTTTTTAATTTATCAACAATAATTTTTGCTATTTGAGCATTGGGAACAAAATATGCAAGAGTTGTTAACATTCGATATTTATCTTCCAGAATATTTAACCCCTCCTTGTGATCGACCTCAAACTTAGTTTTATCTGTAATTTTTTTATTTGCGATATACCCTCCAAAATATGTAATCGAATCTCTCGGCAAAATGGCCAAGGAGGGCAACTCATTGACCTGTAGCGAATCATCTTCCACTATTAACACATTACTTAAGTCCTTCAAAATTATATCTTCTAACATTCTCAAATGAGAAAGAAAACAACCAACCTTACAAAGATGCTGCTCTGTCTTTCGAATGTTATGATAACTTACCATCTTCTCGCATTCCGGTTGATCAAACGACATCATTCTTCCATCGACAGCGGGGAATAACTTAAAATCGGTTCCCTCAAATCTTTTCTGTCTCTCGAGAGTGCCCACCAAAGATATATAATACTTGTCATATTTCTGCTCGCACTTTATAATATCCTCTCTTAGATAAAAAACATATGACAATCTTGTAAATCTATTATTTAAACCTAAGACACCAATTTCTAAATTATCTTTGAAAGATGAGGGATTTTTATCATTGTACTCTTTATCTTCTTCGGTCTCGTATAATTCTGTATTGGCGTGATACTGGTGGACGTCGCACAATAAATAATCTCCGTGTCGTAAATCCACCGCAATTCTATACTGAGGTAAAACAAAATAACCTCCGTGATATTTACCCTCCTCTAACACCGACAGAGAAGCATATCCACCATAATCTCCTGCATCTTTGTGAATCGCAGTTCTAAAGTTTCGATTGATAGTGACGGTCGAAAAAGGAGTTTCCTTGATATGAAACTCATTTAACCTCGCACGATTCCATTGATCGTAAAACTTATTCGGCAATAGTTTTTTATATTGCTCAGAAACTTCCCTGAAGAACGGCATCGATCCTCGAAAATCATCCATATTTGTTTTTGTGTAATGAGACAACCTACAAGGCATATCTAATCCTAAGGATTTTGTCGCACCATAATATCCAATTGGATTCGATGCGACCTCGTTGTTTACTTTCATCTGAGATTTCTTCATACTTCCACTCTCTTTATCCTTGACCATATATTTCGCCGACCACTTATCTTGGAAATAAATATCTCTCTTCTGCCAGTATTGTGCCTTGGGATCGATGGGACCCGCCGCCGCACCTCTCCCTCTCGTGGCTTTGGCGAGGTGCCTTGTATGTTTCCAAGCAAGTTCTGTCTCGTTAAGTGCTTTCTTGCGAAACTTTAAAACAACCTTCTTACTTGCTGAATCATACACATCGCAGTCCCGAGTAAGTAAAATATCATAATCATCGTCTGAAGCGTAAGTTCCTTTTCTTGATTTAAATTGTTCATCTGGAATAAGATGGGAGGCATAGATTTCCATATTTATTCTTAACTGAGATTATATTTAAATAACTCTTTTTCGAAAATTTGATAATGAACTATTTAAAAAAATAACACATATAAAATACAAGAAGTATGATGAACGTCCAAGAAATGTATGAAAACCGACTCGCTCGAGGTGAAATAAAAAATATGGTCTCGCAGAGAACTATTGACAAACATACCGTCAATATCGATACCCTCAATAAACTTATCCCAGATTTTGAGACAAAGTCTTTTGATGAGGTCAATGAAGTTATTAAAAATATGAAAACTCGCACCGGCATTGCCTCTCTATCCACACAGCATAGTTATATCTCGAGTTATATCGTTCTTTGCCGATGCCAAGACTTCGAAAACTATTATCAAACTGAGAACTTTAAACAAGCAGTTCAATACATTCACAAAGATGGATCTTTTGCAAAATCACTCGCAACTTACAAAAAGGGATCCAGCGAAAGATATAACGCCAGTGCTCCCGACAAAAAGATGATTGAAAAAATTATCGATGAATATTGCTGTGATGAACAGGAATCAATTGACAATAAACTTATCCTTTCAATTTACAGACACCACCCATTCCGACTGGAAGTTGCCGATATGATTTATCTCAATCCAAGAAAATATAATTCTCTCAAAAAGAAGGGAGAACTTAATGGAAATTATTTTGTAAAATCCAAGGGTATGCGAGGGAAAATGTTCTTCTCATTCAGTGATTACAAAACCGACAAAACTTATGGAACAAGAGAAATCGATGTTAAAGATACAAAACTCAAACAACTATTCTATGAAAAAATTATCCCAATGGAAGTGGGAACAAAAGTCTTTGGTACAATGAGTCGCAATAATCTCACAAAGAGGATTACAAGTCTCTTCGAAAGAAAGGAAATAAAGAAAATTACTCCAACTATTATGACAAAACTTATCTTAGGAGAACAATTTGGAACAGCATCTCCGGAAGCAAAAGCAGTTATCAAGAAAGCAAATGATCTCGCTGCAGAACGTGGACACTCTCTGGGAGTTCAACAAAATACTTATGTCTAAGGATCTAGTCTCACCACCACGAACTTTTTACAATTTTCTCATATTCATTCTCCTCCTCAGCTATCTTTTTTTTTCTCTCAATTAAATCTTCATTGATTGGTGTGATTTGATTTTCTAACTTTTCGATATTTGCTCTGAGTTCAAGAATTACTAACTTTAATGTTTTTATTTCACTCATCGCAATGTCAATCGGTTTCATCCTTTATTGATATGTCTTATATATTTATCCGATCTATTTGATTTAAAAATCTACCGATTTGAGGTCGATGTCTTTTTACCAACATTTCACTTAACTTTTTATCGTTCAAAGGAGTATATCTAGGAGTCCCACCAACATTCAATAAATGATAACTTTTTCTCCAAGAATTATATTTATCGGGATACACATTATTCAAGAAATCATCGCAATACCAATTCCTTAAAGATGGAGGGAATATAAATCCAAAAATATCAATGTGAGTTTTATGGATTAGAAATTGTGTCGCAATTGCATCGTTATTTGACCAACCTGCCGACCAACCAATGTTTTGATTTTTACGTAAATCCTTTTGAAATACTCTCAACCAACTTGAATCTTTTGGAAGTTGAATATCATCCCCGAGAACCATCAAGTATTCGAAACCGTGCTTGAGAGCCTCCTTGCCCAAAGAGTTCCATACCTTTACGACATTCCCCGGATCTGGATTTTGCTCCAACCATACAATCTGGAACTTCATAAAGACAGCATTGATTACTTGTCGATTTTCGAACACCGAGTAGATTGGGTCATCTCGGTCATATCCGATAAAAACAGATATATCAAAATTAGGGCAATGCTCGTCCAACGACCACAAGAGAGTGCGATACAAATGAGTTTCCTTAATATCTTTCCAACCCGTTCCTCTTGTTGTTGAAGGCACGAGAAAGCAAATCTTTTCTCGGTTAGCGGGAGAAGAATCATTATTCATTATATTATCTGTGAGATTTTATTTTAAATAACTATTTTAAAAATAAAATATCTTTATTGTAAATGAGTTTTATCGCAGATAAAGATAGTGATAATTATATCACTAATAAAGAAGACTGGGAAAAAATAAAAGATTATATTCCAAAAGATAAAAAGATATGGTCTCCATTCTATTGTGATGGAAAACAAAAAGAATATTTTCAGGAAATGGGTTTTGATATTATTCACGAAGATAAAGACTTTTTTTCATATACTCCCGAGTTTGATATTATAGTCGATAATCCACCATTTAGTAAAAAGAAAGATATCTTAACAAGAATAAAACAATTAGATAAACCTTTTATTTTAATTATTCCTTCGGTGATGTTATGTTATAAATATTTCCAAACTTATTTTAAAGATGATTTACAAATTATAATATCATTAAATAGAATTAAGTTCCGTCATATAAACTCAACTAATAAAAATTACACCCCTCCTTATGCTTCATTTTATTTCTGTTACAAAATGAATCTTGAAAAGGATTTAATTTTTATAGAATAACTATTTTAAAAATAAAATATCTTTACTATTAAATGAGCGAACAAGATAAAATCCCCAACCTACCAATCACAGATGTTTCGAACTTACTTACCGATGAAGAGTTGCCCCATATTTCTGTTCTAATCCCTTGCTATCTTAGGAGAAAGTTCAAACCATTGATGCTCTGCAATCTCAGACATATGGACTATCCTAAGAATAAAATGGAAGTTGTTATCCTTCAAGATGGTCCTGAAGATCTATTTGAATCGAAAGAGGAACTTGATTTTTTTACAGATAGTTTGATGGGAGCACAACTTAATTATGTTTATGAAAAAGATAAAAGAAGATCGATTGGAGAAAAGAGAAACAAATTAGTTAAACTCGCAAAAAATAAAATAGTCGCAATGATCGACAGCGATGATATTTATTTACCAAGTTATTTACGATGGTCTGTTTCTGCTCTCAAGGAATATAGGGTGGGGATTACCTCTTCAGCGAGTATGTGCTTTATCTATCCACATTTAGATTATAGACTTACTGGTATACGATGTGGATACAAATCTCAAGGACACGAGGCTGTGATGGTCTTTACAAAAAAACACTTTAATTCGATGGGAGGGTTCGTATCAAAAGGGAAAGAAAGCAATATGGGAGAAGGTGCCAAGATGATTTCTTATAATGAAAAAAATATGGTTAATCTTGATGTGTGTCGCTTGATGATTTGTGTCGCACACAAAGGAGAAGTTGATGGGGAAGGCAATACAATTAATAAAGATAGATTTAATGATGCTAAGTTTGATGCTACTCTCAATGAATTACCCCATTTGGAAGTTTTGAAAATGATATTTAATCAAATCGAATCTCAAACTTCCCCCTCTTAATATACAGAGGAATATTACTTTGCTTTAAAGTTTTCTTCTTTTTGATTTGATTCTTAACTCTCTTAGGGATTTTTAATTCTATCGGATAAGCAAGTTTGGTGTCTTTATTCAATAAATCTATCGCTTTTCTAACTGATGGAATTGCTCCATACTTAGATATCTTGACCGCATCGTTATAAACAGCATCAAAAGACATATAGGAGGAAGGCATTAGAAAATAATTATTTCGGGAATAATTGATAATCTTTTTCGCTCGACTCATCACATCGTCTTTCTCTTTGATTGTTAATATTTTATTAGGATTTGGGCATTCAAGATAATCTATCAACTCCTTCTTTGTGTCGATAAAAAAATATTCTGTCTCTGGATTTATATTTTCGAAATAATCTAAACATTCAACTATTCTCATTTGGATCTGTGCTTTATTAAAATCATTCTTGTTAGGAATAGGTAATTGGAAGATACTTATTATATCAAAAAGTTCTTTGCGAGAATGGGTGTTGTGGATTTTCATAATATACTTACTCTTATATTTTATTCTTTAATTTTAAACGAACTTTAAACTTGGAGAGAAATAGCTGATCCACTGATAACAATCCGGCGAAGGTGAATACACCAGTTCATCCAGAGTTTATCTACCGAAGGAGCAGTCGCTTCCTGATACTCACACTGGAGAGCAAAATCTTTTCCTCGTGCATCGTAAACCCCATTCTGGAGAGATAGCGGTCGCCCAATACAAAAGTTCTCCCTGAACTTTAACATACTAAATGGTTTTATTCCAGACATAACTAATGCCTTTTCTAATTCGATAAGAGGTTGCTGGTCGATGGATTTCTTACTCGATATCTTGGCACACGACACCTTCCTCGAAGGATTGAGAGCACCATCATAGAATAACTGATAAGAAGTAATTTGATCCGATACTCCAGTCAAACCAGTCCGTTGAGTGTGATTCGCATTCCAAGCACGAGACGCCGAAGATGTCTGTAAATCAAAATCAGTAATGTATGTTGTCTGTGCTGACAGCAACTGCTTTGTTCCAGAAGCACTGGCGTCCGTGGGAATACATAGAACCGCCTTCGCACGAGATTCATTGAGAGGTAGTCGTAAGTTTGCAACTCGCTCCCCTCGCAGCTGAGATACCTTGTAGTTCGTTGCCGAGGTAAAATCATAATTCATAGCACCGCCAGACTTCATCATCGAAGCAAGTTTGCTCGTGTATCCAGCAGGCATCTCAACCTTCTGGAGAACAAACTCGGCATTCGAAATCTTGTAAGTGGGATTATAACTGTCGGCAGCAATAATCGCACGAGAATATAGAACGTGCGACTGGTCAAGCACCGCCGTTGGACGATACGACCCACTCAACTTAACCTTTATTGCATTAGTCTCTCCAGCAACATACGATATCTCAGATATCTTTGGTGCCAGAATACCATCCGCAATCGAAGGATTATCTTGACCAGTTGAAGCATTGAAAAATCTCACTTCTTCTCCCACGACAAAAGGAAATGCAGAAATATCACTCGACCAACCCTGACAATTATCACGGCGGATAAAGAAGTTCTGGAACTTCGAAGCATTGTTCGCCGCTGGTTCGTCCGGTTGACTATTAGAACCATTGACCGAATGGAAGAATGGATTGCCCTGAAGATGGCGGAATCTGTTCGTCTGGTCAAGAGTGCGGAATACACGACGAGCATCCTCAAACACAATCTCAACCACCAGACCCTCGGTCATACCAATAGGGAAAATCTTATCATTCTGGAAAATACCAGTCTGGAGAGGAAGAAGTCCCTTTACCTCAAGATACGAAGCATTATCAAAAGCAGCAGTCGCCGCACCAGTCTGCGGAGGAAGAGGCTTGTAGTATGGATTTTGAACTAAATTGTTCTGCTGGGTCTGGGGCATACCTGTGGTCGAACGAGAATCGCTCGACCAAACAGTCGCACCCTCAGTCAAAGCACGTTTCGCTTTCAAAGTATCGTTTGTCTCATAATCATACTTGAGAGCAACAAGTGTATTGTAATTCTGGTACTCCTCTAAAAGTATGCGACCAGATCCACCAGAGTAGATCCTTACATCTTTCACTAAAACCTGTAAACCAGTTTCAGCATCTAACTGAAGTCGAGTTGGATCGCCGACAGTTGATTTCAAAATCTGGGCAGTTAAATTAAGGTAAGATTGTTTCGGTTGAAAGAAGCCGACGCCGCTCGGCAAATGGAACTCACATTTCTGTCCGGGCGAATACTCAAGTCCGTGCTGTGCTGGGATCGATAGTTTAGTCTGGGATATCGGGATTTTCTCTTCGCTTGTCCAAAAACTCATTATTTTATAAACTACCTTACATAATCTTCGTGAGTGAAAAAAATTAAATTATTTCTTCTTTGATTTCTTTGATTTCTTAGGAGGAGGAATAGCAAACACATCTTTGGGTTTGATCTTTTTCGATTCTGCGACTCTCTTTGGAACTTCGTGCTGACACTGCCCATCTGGGCATTGCTTCATCTTCTTCTCTGGTTTGGTTTTCTTCTTTGTTCCATACATTATCTTTTTAAAATTATCATAGATAAATATTATGTAAGACTAATTATAAATATGAGTTTGATTATTACAAGCAACAGATTAACTGAGAATAAAGGAGTCCAAAGAGGCCAAATCCCCACAGAAAATCCTGCTAATTACAAGAACTTCTTTCGATCTCCCATCGAGATTGAACCCGATAGTGAAATCGCAGTTGTCTCTACCAAAATTGAAAGAAGTGGAAATATATCTCTCAATGATAATTCTTACTTCTGCCATTACTTCGGTAGCGGAGAAGAAGTAAATGTGGGAGATGAATATCCTTATCTAACTTCGATCAGCAGAAATATTCCCTTACAAGGAGGAACTTATAACTTTGATTCTTTCACAACACATATCCAGCAGAGAATGAGAGCACAGTATGCCCACCCAGCAATCTTTGGAGCAGAAAGTTGTAAAGCAAGAACTAATGCTTCCACTGGACAGGCAGAGGGAATTGATATTAAGTTTACTTCTCAACCATCCGCCTCGGCCGCAGATGTCAAAGCAGATATTGTCGCAACACCTGTATTCAACATTAATTCACCGAGCAATGCCTGTACTGAAGAAAATGCTTCAAGTTTTCAGGGAACTTATACCCCAGCAACTGCTGTCTTTGAAAGAGATGGAACAGATACCGATTCTTTCGATAATGCCTCTTGTGTCGTTATGCTGAAAAACAGACCCTTTGGTTTAAGTCAAGGTAAGTTTGATCTTAATATATCAAATGCGACCAAGAGATTTGCAATTGGTCTCTCAAGACCCCAAATACAATATAACGGAAACTCTACTGTAATGGGATTTGGAGATGAAATATATGATTTAGACTTTCGAACAACTAATCGCTCAGAAAATAATCGATTTATTATTAATACGAGAGGACAGGAAGAAATTGAAGGTCCTTACGAGATGTATGATTATGCTGTGATGCAAAACGAACAAGATCGAATAATGGTTGTTGAAAGAGCATTCGATCCTCTTACTGGTTTCTCGGTTCATCAAGAATTACAATATTGGAGTGTCCCCGGAGGTGTTGGAGGTGCTAACAGAATGACTCGCACTACTTTCGATGCTACTTTCGATGGACTTAGATTTGAAGGTGTGGGAGATCAACTCTATTTATATTTCAAAAATAAGGGAAAGACCACATACACTCAAGTAATAGGATCTAATTTAGAAAATAAACCGGGGAGATCTTTTACACCCATAGGAGATACCTCCTATGCCCTTTACCCTATGCTTAATCTGGGTGATGGTTCAGTGGAAATTCTCAAATATAGTTCTGGATATAGCGATGGATCTTACAAGTTTCCAACATATCTTGAAGGAGCAAGTGTCCCAGGAGGAACTTCAATTTCCCAACTTTATACTCCGGGGAGTGATATGTTTAGTAATCAAGCACCAGTAATTCGCCCAGGAGGTATCGGCCCCGATCGAGGTATACCAAATCTCCAAGTCTCGGATAGTTCTTATTCAGTTGTTGATATGAATAATGGTCGTGAATTAGTTGCTGGAGATCTTGTTTCAAAAATAGATAGGTCTTTGGTTAAATTACGATGGGCAAAGAACGCACTCGCAATGGGACAACCGAGAAACACATTGGCAACATACTCTTATGTTGGAGTTATCGGTGGAGCGAACCACGCAGTCAATTATGTTCATTATTTAACAATGGATAAATTCACAGAACCTAATCCTTACGATACTTTGATGCCGGGTCAGAAGTTTCCAAATATCTCTGCTAAACTTGGATATCCAGATCGAGCATTAGCACTTCAAGACTCAGGTGAAGAATATGTTATTGGAGATGGTACTCGCATAATAACCTTCAGATCGCCTCAGATTTGCGAAAGAGAAAATAAATCTGCATTCATAAGAATCCCAGGACTAACTCATAAATCTTACAATGGTAATCAATCTTCTATCTCTAAGATTGTGTATCAGGTTCCCCAATTTACAAATGATGGAAGGCAATTTGGTCCCTTGTATTTCGATGCCCCAGAGAAAACTTATGTCGCTCTCAAAAATACATCAATGATTTTATTAAACCATATTGAAGTCCAGTTCGTAGAAGCAGATGAAACTGTGATCAAAAACTTTACAGGATCCAGTCAGGTTGTTTTCCATATTCGAAAGAGGAAGTAGTGCGGGCGGTCTTCGCCCGCCATCCCTATCATTCTGTAATTTTAATTTTATTATCTAAGAAATAATTCCTACACAATATTATAATATGACAGATTACCTCGCAGATGTTGTTATGCCCGAAGAACCAGTCGAAGATGAACCCGAAGAACCAGAAGAACAATTACTCCCAGATGTAGCAGGTCAACAATTAAACGATCCAGAAGATACAGAATTAGAATTATCAGAGGAAGAAGAACAAGAAGAAATTATTGTTGAACCAGTCAAAAAGGAAAAGATATCTCAAGAGGAAATATTTGCCCCTAAAGTATTGCCTGTCGTTAAGCCAAAGCAAGTGAGAAAAAAGGGTAGAGTGATGACCCAAAAACAACTCGACGCACTCGCCAAAGCAAGGGAAAAGGGTATCGAAACTCGCAGGAGAAATGCTGCTGAGAAAAAGAAAATGAAAGAATTAGAAAAGGAAGAGAAGAGATTATTGAAAGAACAAAAAGTCAATAAGTTTAATAAACTAAAGAAAGCAGTTGAAGAGGATGTGGACGATACCGATAGAAATGAACCTCCTGTCAAAGTTGTAGAGAAAGAGAGGATTGTCGAGAAGGGATACTCGCAAGAGCAATTAGATGCTGCTGTATCAGAAGCAGTTGAGAGATCCGTAAATCGAGTTGAGGTATTACGCAAGGAGCGGAAAGCAGTCAAGAAAAAGGCACAAGCAAAAGAGCAACACGATGCAAAAGTATTCAAAGAGATTAATTCTGCTCTCAAGAAACCAGATGTCTGGGATAGTTGTTTTATGTAATAAGATTTAAAACTTAAACATTCTTTTTTTAATATTCTATATTTATAAAGATATGGAAGGCAATGTCCCTACAATAGTTCCTGTGAAAGATCCAGACCCTGTACCATCCAGACACGGCGAGATCCACCCACACCTTCCGCAGATCGATGGATTTGGAGGAGGTGCTCTGCTGCTGATGATCAGTCCAGTTCGAACTGGTAAGAGCACCATAATCAACTCCTTGATGCTCGGTAGCAAAGAGATGGGTTTCTATGATGGTCAAGAGAGATTTGATAATGTTTCAATAATTTCAAATACCGTCGCCAACGATATTACAAGTCGATTTATGAGAAAGGCATTCGATACCTATGATTCTTACGATGATAGCATTATTGATGGAATAGTGGAAAGACAGAAATCATATGAAAAAGAGGAGCAACCAGAGATCGCACTTATCTTAGATGATTGTCTTGGATCCATTAAAAGAGAATCAAAAATTAATCACTTGTGTTCTCGCTACCGACACTTTAATATAAGATTATTGATTATTAGTTCTCAAAACTTTAGGGCGTGTTCACCCATCATTAGGCAAAACGCAACGAACGTAATTGTTGGAAGTCCATTCCCTAATCAAAAAGAGTTGGGTAAAATGGCAGAAGAATACGGGGATAATTTTGGAGGTGCCGAGAATTGGTTGAAGATCTATCGAATGGCAACTCCCAACCGATATGATTTTCTCCATATGGATTTCCAATCCAACCCTCCGAAAGCATACTCCTCATTTTCTCGATTAATTGCTGAAGGATCGAATATTATCGGCGGTGGAGATAATTTTAAATCAGAAGAGGAAGAATAAAATAAAAGTATCTTTATAAAAAATGGGAGATCTATATCAACATACTCAAGCGACCCAAACCGCAAATCAGTTAGGTCAACACTCGTTAGATTTGAATGAAGCAAATCTAAATAATTGGACAAACAAAACCCTTCTGTATCAGCAGAAGTCAGGTCAAGATAAAAGAAATGCAAAAAGTGATATCGAAGAGTCGGCAGCCAAAGATCTCCCCGAGGTTCCAGTTGTTGCTAAAACAACCGCCACAACTCTCAAGGCAGGCAGAGCATTTGGTGTTGGAGCATACCGAGGTGTATCTCAAGCAGAAGGTGTCGCTGATTCTGTCAAGGGTGTGGGGAGAGGATTTATGGGTGCCTACAAGACCTTATCTATCGCAGGAGATAAAGCAGGTTCGAAATTATTTGGTAAGGGTGCGGTCGCTGTTAAGGATATGACTGGTGTTGAAGGTATTGTCGGTAAGAACTTAGTCGAGGCGGGAGCAGGGGAAGCATTCGCCAAAGTTGGAGCGAAAAGTGTCGCCGGTGCTGGACTTGCTATTCAGGCAGGAGACGATGCCTACAATCTTTTCGAAACTGGAAGTATCTTCAATAGCAAAAATGCCGATGGAACAATTCAAAAAGGAACTACAGGAGAAGATGTTGGAAACGTAGCATCTCTAGTGACGGGCGGATTGGATATATTAGCAGCATTCACAGGAGGAGCGGCGGCACCACTCGCTATCGCGGCCAATATCGCCGCCGCAGGATTTAGCACATATGAAACAGCAAAAGCAGATGATGCTCGTAAAACAGCAGACAATAAAAATGTACCCCCCCCCGCTCCTCCGCAGAGCGTAGCTCCCGCAGCATTCGCTCAGTTGGGTTTTGTATCGAACCAAAATCATAATCCATTAGACCACATTGGATAAGTTCTTCTCAATAATTTCATTAAACTTCTGACCGCTCATATGCTCGTGAATATTGCAAGACCAACATAATATATTATTAAAATATCCAGTCTCGTGGCAATGATTCATTACCTTTTTATTTACAGAAACTTTGGGATCTTCCGTCAATTCGATATCACAGATTTCACAATGTGTCGCTTCCTTATAAATATCGTATAGATCTGAGAGGTCGTCTTTTATTCCCTTTCTCTTCCAGTCGCTTTTAATTCTATTCCTGCGACCAGTTCCAACTTCATAATAATAATATCTCCAATCCTTTTTCTTCTCAGATAGATCGGCACTCATTACTCTTTTTATATGAGATCTTTTTAAGTGTATTTTCATATAAATTATTTTCTATACTTTAGGATTTTTAATAAGTCTTAAATCCCATCGACCATTCTTCCTCTGGAATAATTTGCAATGATTCGGATATTTATTTGCTAAGAACTCCTTGTCGATTTTTTCTGTTTCTAAATTACGCCCATCGCCGTCGCATCCCCCATCGTTATAATTCTTAGTATGTCCAGCGATCCAATTATTCTTAAGGATCGACCCATCCTTAATATAATGAAGAATACAGTTTTCGAAATCTTCCGCATAATTTGTCTCTAACATAATATCATAATCTATTTTTCTAATTCTCATTAGACCGAGCATATATCTTAAATCTAATGTATACTCTTGATTTCCCGACATAAACATAGGATTTGATACTTGATAAAATCCGCCATAAGAAATTTCCTCGTGCTCCATTATCTCTACCATCTTCTGAACTCTTGTTTCAAAATCTTTAATCTTATTTCTCTGGTGATCGATAACGTAATGAATATCATCATCGAGTTCTGTGATCCAAGTATCTTTTGCAAAATATGTGGTAATAGCATTATGAGTCGCCCCGATGCCCTTAATTCCCATTAATGTTATGACATTAATGTTTGGAATATTATTGTAGTCTTCTAGCTGAGGATCGTCGTCCCTCACAAAAACATAAATATCTTTAGGGAAAACCCCTTGCTCTTCAAGGAAAGATAAAGTCTTAGACTTTAATAATTCAACTCTCTGGTATGACGGAATTACAAACTTCATTGTGTTTAGTTGTAAATACTAATGATATTTAATTCTCTAAGTGATAAAATCAAATTATGAGTATCGATGAATAATTTATCATAACTATGAATAAAATAGGGAAATAGTGGAAAGTAGTATTATTCTATAGTTCCTATGATACGCTAGAATATTTTAGGGTATCTCTTTTTTTTTCCCATTTACCTTGGTGATTTTTTAACTATCAATATATACTTATGACAACTTTATTATAGATCCTTGAACTTCACATCTTAAATCAAAGAAACTATGAAACTCTCTTCTCACCTCTGGCGGAAGAGATAAATAAACTTCTCTGTATCTATTCTTTGCCAAATTATTCTTGTGTTTATATTCTCTCGATCTATACTGATATAGATCTTCTAATTCAATATTATTATCCATAAAATATTTTAGATATCGATTCTTGACTGGCATCGCTTTTGGATCTCGATAATATTCCTGATTAATATTCTCAATACTATTGTCTTCAATGATAGTATATCTCTTGCGAGATTTCTTGTACAATTCTAATTTTCCAGCGGGCATCTTTATCTCTTAGTAGATATATTCTTTGTTTTACTTTTAAATATATAAATACTTAAACATTACTCTTTACTATAATAAAATGAATAATGAAACCGAATTGAGAGAACAGAGATTGAACCGCTTTATTACTGCTTGTCTCACAGAACACTTGGATGGCGAAGATTTTAACATCAAAGATACTTATGCTATCCTAGGATGTTTAACTAATATGCCGAATACTAAAATCAATTCTGCGAGATCTAATCATTCCAAGTTAGATCGAGAGGGAATGACATATCATTTGATTAAACTATGTCTGAGATTATTTGTTGCTGGTTTACACACCGACACTCCTTGCGATGCAAATGGGTTCCCAGATCCAGAATATAATTTTCGAACTCGCTACCTTGAAAAGAGATTGAAAGAACCAAAGGATGAAATTAGAAAACTTCAAAGGAAAATCGATAAGTTGGAATCGGCAGATGATAAAATCGAATTGAGAAAGTTGAGGGAGCAAGTTCTCGACTATGAAGGAGAACTAAAATCGAAAAAAAATATTATTGAAAAGATGGAACTAACACTGGAGTTCAAGGAGGATCAATTGAAGGGTTCAGTTTCCAAGAAACATCTTGAGGGAGTTATGAAGGAACTCGAGGCACTTAGAGGACTGGGTAAAACAGACTCCTAATATTATCGTAAGCACTCTTCAGTGTTTGGAATAACTTAGTATCTCCAGAGGGTTTATCTGGGTGATACTTCTTTGCTAATGTGTAATACCTTTTTTTTAGATCATCGCTCGAGCAGGAGCGTTTTAGACCCATAAACTCATAATCTTTAGCATCTGGATTTTCTTCTTTCTCTTGATTTGAATCCCAAGAATAAAAGTTCTCAAAGGGATTT
>Ga0181392_1000433_pt1 | contig 15690 bp, 22 predicted proteins | sample 15SPOviralmetaG_FD_130083 | JGI IMG/M metagenome (GOLD analysis project Ga0181392, IMG submission 130083) | Marine viral communities from the oligotrophic San Pedro Time Series (SPOT) site, San Pedro Channel, CA, USA - 15 SPOT_SRF_2010-09-15 | ecosystem: Environmental > Aquatic > Marine > Strait... | reverse complement strand
TTTCAAAATCAATAGAAAACATTTTGTCTTCTTTTATAGGAGCAACAAAATTATATCCCGATAATGGTATCCACTTAATTATATGCTTATAAGCGTATATCTGCATCTCATTCACAAAATATAAGTCGTCCTTATAATAGCTTCTGCTATTTTTTTCAACACCTCTAATATCTCTGTATCTTCTAAAAACGTTATGATGCACAATAACTTCATCGCCTAAACATATACCTGTTTGGTTATTTATAGGCAAGCCCATTACAATACCTATTCTTGAAACAAAATTATGATCCTGTAAATCGGTATTTAATATTAGTTCTGTGTTGTCAATTGTTTTAGAGTTGTTATATCTTTCGCTAACTGGCTTTATAACAAAATCAAAAACACCGTGCATTAATAATCTATATTATATTCTATGGCTATTGCCATATTTTTATTAAAATCTTTCCAAGGTATAACGTCATTTCCCTTTTGTATATAGATAGAGTACTTTTGTTCTTCCTCTATAATGTTAACTATAGTATGACCACCATACACTTCCTGTCCAACAGAGTAGTGCATGGCGTCATTTTTATAGTCTTTTCCTATACTAATCTTCCTTAGGAGATTCATTTTCTTTGATTTCTCCGCTTTGAATATCTATAGAAACGTTTCCGTATTTATCTTCAAGCTTTTGTTGAAGTTCATTTAAGCTTTTCTTAATACCTACTAACTGATGCAATAAATCATGCTTTTGTGCCTCTAGGCCACCTATTTGTAATTGATACTGATTAATTGCTTTTACAAGTTCTTGCAAATCAGAGAGTTCTCCGTTTTCTACTTTTGATACTAAATCCTTTACTTTACTCATTTTATTTAATTTAATTTTTGTTATTGCTGGATTTTTTTGCTTTTTCCCAGGTACGCCCAACAAAATACGCCCCGTATACTGTTATTAATAAAGATTGAAAAATTGGTATATATTCTTCAGTTATTGCAAACTCCCCAATGTTACCATCAAAAAAACACAATGCGGTAAATATAACCGTTAAATATATAAGCACCATTGGCCTTATGTTCTTTGAAAGGAAGGAGTCTGAGTTCATATCCGATTCCCATCTTCTAGTAACTTGCTCTTGTGCTTCCTTGTCGGCTTTTTCAAGGATTTCTGTAATTAGCCTTTGGGCTTCTAGTTTTTCCTCTTTTGTTGTAGTAAGATTATCTAAAACCTGCCCTACTTCTTTTATTACTGATCCCGTAAGCCATTCCCAAATTTTTTTCATTTGTATGGAAACATTTTATTTAACTTCTCTTTTCTTTTATTGCAACCGCACCCGCCGGGGATTTTATCAGCCAGCTTTTTTATTCCGGTTGCTTTTGTAAATTTTTCTATAGTATCCCCTAATCCTTTCAGTTCCATTAGCAATTCCATTTTCTTAACGCTAAAGCCTTTCTTGTTGGTTTACCGTTTGGTTTTTTCATTGGACCTTTTACACCACTCATTCTAGCGCAAAATGATTTTCTACGCTTAGCGGCCTTGCTACCTGGTTTTAATTTAGAAGGCTTAGTTGTTACTGCTGTTTTTAATTTAGATCCCGGGTTTTCCCTTCTGTAAGCGTCAACACCTTTTTGGTTGAGCCCTCCAGTTTCTGATTGACCTTCTTTTCTGGCCCAAGCCCCGCTTTTTTTAAACGGGGAGTTTTGAATATAAGCCATAATATTATCCTTTTGAATTTAAGATTTTTTGTTTTAAAGCGTCTGGCAAATTTTTCTGATTACCAATTAAAGCTTTCATAGCTGGGCTTTTAGGCATCATTTTATAAGGGCTGCTTTTCATATTAGCTGCGCTTGATAATGCCGCTTTCTGCTTATCAAACCCACCTGCATCGCTTAAACGAGCATCTCTTTCGCCTAAATCAATTTTACCGCCTTTGCCAACTGATTGTTTAGATTGGGCAATAGCAGCATCTCTACCACCTTTAAACCCTTCATATTCCGCCTTGTTTTCAGCAAGCTTTCGCCCGAGTTTTTCAAACTTTTTTTGTGATTTACCTAAACCTAAAAATCCGCCTTTGCCCATAACGTTTTTTTCTGCCGCGCTAAATTTACCATCTTTATTCGTATCGTATTTAGCGTATTCGCTAAGCTTTCTATTTGTTTTATCAATTTTATTTCCAGCCTGTCTAGTTTCTCTTCCGCCAATCTTAATAGCTCTGTTGTCAAACCGTCTTTGCCATGGTCGTTTAGCATCACCCTTAACAGCTACTTTGTATGAATTAAAATCTGTAGTTTTAGTTGTAGTACCTGGAGTGTAAGTATCAGGCTCGTATGTTCCTGTGCCAACCTCCTTAGTGTTTTTCTCTAAGTACTCTTTTCCTTTAGGTGTTTTTAAGAACGCGTTCCAATCCTCGTTAGAAGCATACCCACCAGAGCCATCATAAGTGTCCGTGTTAACCTTCTTCATTATTTCTTTGCCTTTTACAAGCTTATCCGGCTTAACTGTAGTTCTTGATGTTTGAACGCCTAGTTTGCCGCCTTGATAAGAGTCGGTTTGCTCTATAGTTTCTTTAGCTTTGTTTTCAAGCTTTACTTTTTGTTTTACAGGTGAGCCCATGTTTAAAAGCGGTTGGCGAACCATGCCTTTGTCTGTAGCGTGCTGCACTCTTGATGTGATTGGTTTATTCATTTTGTTAGTTTTTAAAATCCAGATAGGTTTTTTATTGCTGTTGACATATCGGGTACTTCTATGTTAAAATCTTTTTTAGATAGATCTTCCCCCATTTCTTTAAATTTTTTAGTATAGTCTACCTTCGGTGGCTCGGCTGTAGCTGCTTTTTCTGGGGCTACTTGCTGAGTTTTTTTATCCTTATCAAGGGCCGTGCTAACCATACCTCCTATAGAATCTTCAAATCTATCTAAAGTTTGGGCGTTTCCCTCTACCAAAGCCATGTTCATCTTCATTGGTGAACTTTTACATTTTTGTGTTATAGGTGTTGCTTTCATTTTAATCGTTTTTATAAGCTTCATCTTCCCACTCAAATGAAGCGTGTCCTTCTTGTAGCTTTTGGCCCGCACTAAAAAGCGCTCCTCCAACTCTTTCGTATTTTCTAGCAGGAGATCTGGTGTCTTTTTTCCAAATCACTTCCTCATTACTATATTGCAATCTATTTTGAAGCATTTGATCGTGGTGTACGTTTTCGTGATCTACCGCTTCTTTCTTTTGTTGAGCAGAAACATTTTTGTTTATAAAAGTAGTGCCGTCTCTATTCGCTTCAGCTATAACCCCATTGTCTAAAGATTTTTCAAACACCGGTCTACCAAACTCAGACAGTTCTTCGTTGATGCCAAATACTTCTCCTTTAGACTTTAACTTAAATGCCATTATTCTTTTTTACCGCCCATTAACTTTCCAGCTAACGCTCCTGCAGCGCCTTTAACTAAAGCAGGTGCTAATGCAGCAACTAATGGAGCTATTTTAGCCGGTGACTTTGGTGCTCCTAATTTGTTTGGGCCACATCCTTTGTATCCTTTATACGCCATAATTATCTTTCTTTATCTTTAATCATATCGTCAATAGCTTTGTTATAAACTTTATCAGTATATGTTTTGTTTTTATAAAATGTACTTCTTTCAGACGTTGGCAAATCCTCTTCAGCCAACATTATTCTGTATATTCTTTTAATTAAAGTTTGGCATTTAAACGATGTCTTATATATTGCATACTTCATCGTGGTTCTGTTGCGCTCCCGCCAAACATCTATCCAACCTTCTTTGCGAAGACGTTCCCATCGGTTTTTATCCCAGCTATAGGTGTACGCTCCTTCAATAAAATTATTACGTGTAAATCGCTTTTTGCAATCTAAGTAAATAAGCAATTCTAAATCAGCATCTTTTAAATTATAAGTTTTACAAGCCCATTTTCTTATGAGCCTGTAATACTTAAGTAAATTCATTTGCTGTAAGTCCGAGGGCGTTAAAATCATTCCACAAGCACTATATCAGTAATCTTTATAACGTAATACAAATTTTCTTGCCATTCAATGCCGTGCCCAGCGTGTTTGTCATATCTTACAATATCACCTTCAGAAACTAATTCTTTTACTTGGTCTCCCACACTAAGTACCTCGCCTTTTATATATCTTACGTCTTTATTCTGCTTTTCCGTTAATTCAAGACCTCCTACTTTTTTCGGCGCCTCTTTTATCTTGTTGACTATTACAAAATGGTTTATTGCTTTCATTATGCTAGTCTTTTATTGCTTATTACACAATCGGCAGATATTATAGTTGTTACCACACTTACAGCATTTTTTAATGCAGACTTAGTAACTAACACTGGATCTATAATCCCTGCTTTTATCATATTAACATCTTTGCCTGTTTTAACATCTATGCCTCTATTTTTAATTTGAGGATAAACAATGTTGATACCGGCATTTTCCAATATAATATGGTAAGGCTCTTTAATAGCCTCAAGCAATACCTCTTCACCCTTGTTTTTGGGTTTAATTAATTTAGAAGCATTTAACAAAGCAACGCCACCCCCAGCAACAATTCCTTCTTTATAGGCAGCTTTTGTCGCGTGTATCGCGTCTTCAACACGGTCCTTTTTTTCTTTAAGCTCAACTTTGGAGTCTGCTCCAACGTATACTATTCCAACCTGACCGGTTAGCATAGACAATCTTTGTTCTAGCTTTTTCTTAAAAAATGGGTTAGATTCTTCTTCTATTTGTTTTTCTACGTCAATTATACGTAAAGCAATTTCTTCACTAGCTTCACCAACTTGCAGTACAGTGTTTTTATCGTCCGTAACAGCTTTAAATGCGCTGCCTAATACATTAGGGTCTATAAGATCTAAATCGTCCCCTAACTCTTCGTTTATTATTACCGCGTTAGTGAGTAAAGCTAAGTCCTCAATTGTTTGCTGCTTAGTAGGGCCAAAACCCGGAGGGTCTACTATGTTAACTTTTATATTACCCTTAACCTTGTTTGCTAAAAGTGTTGCATATGGCTGTTGCTCTACGTCTGCTACAATTAGTAAACTTCTTTTTTGTTTTATAACATGCTCCAATATATTCTGCACCCTCCTAATGTTTGGTATTGGCGAGGATACTATAAGCACGTACGGGTTTTCTAATACAGCTACCCCTTTGTTTACGTCTGTAGCTAAATGAGGAGATTTTAATCCACTATCGAATTGTGCGCCATCAACAAACTCAACATAAGTTTCATTTGTATCAGACTCTTCCATTAATACGACGCCATTTTTCCCAACTTTTTCGTAAGCTTGTCCAATTTTGGTTCCAAGTTCTTCGTCGTTATTACAGCTAATAATAGCAACGTTTTTAAGCATTTCGCCTTCAACTTGAGTACTGGACTTGTCAAGATATATTTTAACTTTGTTAGCACCACTAATAATGCCTGCTTTAAGTTCTCTAACTTCTTCTTCATCTAATTTTTTGTTTGCAATTTTTAACAACGAATGCGCTAACACAGTTGATGTTGTTGTTCCGTCTCCAGCTTCTTTTACGGTATTGCTAGCGGCTTCCTTTATTAAGGTTGCCCCTATGTTTTCAACCGGATGTAATAAGACTACGCTTTCTGCAACGGTTACACCATCTTTTGTAATCACCGGTCTACCAAGGGCGTCTTCATATATTACGCATTTACCTGAAGCTCCTAATGTGCTCTTTACAGCATTTGATAATTTTTCAACGCCTTGGATAATTTGTTTTTTAGCATCACTGCCGAAAGTGAGCGTTTTTACTATTTCGCTCGGATTATTGTATTCCATTTAATTTAATTTAATTTAATTAACTCTTTGCTAGCAGTGTATTTATTTAAAGGTCTTAACTACTTTAGGTCCGTTCAAAAATTCAACTTTCTTTTTGTAGTGTTCAATAGTTTTATCTATTGAAGTTTCAGCGGCCTCCATTGTTTCGCGCCGCGTAACATCCTTCCAGGTTTCTTCATCGCGAAGATCTTGGTATTCTGTTTGGTAGTAACCGTTTGGTAGTTGAACTATTCGCCAGTTTGCTTTATCAGCTATATGGTTCCATAGTTTAATTCGGTTTTCATTTGGTTGTGGCTGACTAGTCCACGAATTAGTCTCGTAATAAAACGTCATTGGTTTTGGTTTTTATGTTATTATTTGGTTTGCACTTACCCGTGCCAGGTATATTATTATTATTACTCGGTTTTAGGGAATTTTACTTTTAATTTATAACTAACATAATTGAAGAGGGATTTATTTGGTCTTCAATATTAGATGCTATAGTAGTTTCTATTGCGGTAACCTGGTCTTCACCCATGGCTGCTTTACACCAAGCTACAACATCTTCATTGGTTAATTCATCAAAAGATTTAAAGCCGCTTAAATCATCTACGTGTAATATTTGGGTGCCAATTATATCACTTGTGTAAACTGTTTCTGTATCTTCACCCGTTACACGATAGTGCACGTTATACACAACATTTTCGTAATTATCTTTTTGCGGGTATACATCGACTGTTCTGCAGTCCCATTCGTAATTTATCATTTTTTTTATTTTAAATTAATTCTTTTAATAATATGCCGGTGTTTATGTATCTCCAAATTCCGTTGGCTTGGAATCTAAGCACAATCTTGTCGTTAGCATTGAATGTAGCTGTTTCTGCAAAATCAAATGAAACAACTTCTCCTGCGGTATTGCTATAGGAAGAGGTTCTTGACTGGGACAAAGATCCGTTTACATAAACCTGCAAAGTAGCAGAGCTTCCCGTGGGGCCTTGATTGTATGAGCTATAAGGGTTGTCTACTATACTAATCTTATTAACACAACCTTTAAAAGGTGGTATTATAGTGGCGTAAGCATAAGGAAAAGCGGTAGTCATCCCCGTATCATATATCGTTAGGTTGTTTGTGTTACTATGATAACCCCTCCAATTTAAAAACATTGTTTGGCCCTTAAAAGTATCGGCTTGCATTATTTTTCCCATATTACCAATTATTTTGTACTATATTTACCCACTCATATGTGGAAGATCCTGTTTGCATGCACATATCTACGTAGCTATTATTTCCAGATGTTCTATATCTTAATGTTCCGACATTTGTACTTGCCGCAGCCGAAGTATCATCAGCCATTCTAATGCCACCATTAACGTCTAATTTAGAAACAGGGGGGTTAATTCCAACGCCAACTTTTCCTGCAAAGGTAGCTGTAGTGCCGCTGAAAAATCCAATGCCACTTGAAACCCCACTAAAAGTACACACCTGATTAAACTGGGTAAAGGAGCTACTGCCAAATTCACTTACATTGGTCGTCATTGTTATATGATCGTTGCCTCCAGTCTGAAGCCTCATTTTGCCTCTTTTAGTTGAGCTAAACGACCAACCGTCCATTCTATCAACTTCTATTCCTACTTCGTTGTATTGGCCTGTTTGTGAATCCGTGTTAGCTTTGAAAAGCATTGTAACCGCGTCATTTTGAACCCCACTTGAATTTGCTGATTCAAAAACACAATGATTACCACCAAAAGAAGTATCCTTACTTGTTATCATTCCAACAGATATACCTCTAAGCATAGAACCACCACTTAAGCCGCTTGCTACAGAAAAATTACCTTGGTAATCCGTCCTTAGATAAGTGAAGGCGCTTCCCATCATACCCCTGCCTTCCATTGATATGGCAGCATAAGTAGCGGTAGACGTGCTAGTGTCTTCAACTCTTAAGGTTCCGTAAACATGAAGCGGGTCTTGCGGGACACACATAACCCCAACTTGTCCTTGTGCCGTTACTGACAAAACGTTCGAATTATTAACATTAACAAACATCCCGCCATTGTTGCCAGTATCCCCCTGTAGTCTTATTCTAGCGTTCGTATAAGGAGATGTTGTTTTGTAGTGCGTCCATTCAGATCCAACAAACCCTGGATTTTGGTGCCAGGAAATTCCCCCCATGTTTGGGCTGCTATTATTCCAATAAGCATAGAGGCCTTGAGCGGGATAAGAAGAGGTGGTGTTTAATCTTATGTTTCCATTTTCTACAGTAAGTTTATCGGTAGGGTTTGTTGATCCAATCCCTACTTTTGCGGCACCATATCCCATTATAACATCACCGCTATACCCAGATATAGTCATATTAGTAGTGGATCCGTCTTTAAAATATGTGGTTGTATTAGAGCCAACAACAAAATTTAAACCTCGATTTGTTGATGCTATTTCGTTGACTCCTGCAGACGAGTTGTTCTTAAGAGTGAGTGGATATCCTGTCAATCCCTCCATTATAATTTCGCCGTCTACGGATATATCGGATAAGGTTCTAACTGCCATGCTCCATTTTATTTAATTTTATTATATTTTAACTTATATGTTCATATTGTTAATCAATACTCTTATCGAGTTGGCCGCTGGAGCAGTGTTAAACGTTATATCAACATCACCGCCAGAGCCCCTCTCCACATCGGCTATAACTGTTGCCCCCGAGGAAGTATCAACTAGCTGCACCATAAAAGCAGTGGAATCATTTCCAAGGCCATGATTTTTGTTTGGCGCTGTCGCACCTGAATTTTGTAATGTTATAGTAGTTGCAGACCCATTGCCTATAGTTGAATGATATTTGCCTGAAGCTAAAAGATCGTATAACTCTATATGCTTGTTTGCATTCGCTACATCCCCGTCATATACAGGAATCATAACACTGGATTTGTCTAAAGGAGTAATATCTGCGTAAGCTAAGCTCGAAATATCAAGACCAACTTCTACTGATCCAGTAGCTGCACTTAAATTAATCCCAAGTAGATCTCCAGTTGTGGATGCCGCTATAGATACAACTCCTTCGTCAGACTGTACAATTGACCAATCACCAACAACCGAAGCGCTTGCTGCCGCATCGCTAACCGCTATAACAGAATCTCCAATATCTAAGGTGTCTCCAGAACAGTAGAAAGAGCCACCAGCCGTAGCAACCAAGTAGTAATCACCAGTAGTAACCGCAATCCTAGTCCCGGCACCGCCTGGACAGTTATATAGATAAGATCCAGTGTCTACGCCTGAGAGTATTTCACCCGTATCAGCTCTAAAAGTACCTTTAAATGTTAGTCCACCAGATACCAAACCATCTACATAAGCTTTAGAAGCTGCATCTGTTCCAGCAGATGGGGTGGTTGGTATTGTTACTTGTCCGCCAAAGCTTGATTGGCCTGTACCTGAAACTGTTAGTTCACCAGCTATCGTTACATCGTCTGGCAAACCAATCTGTAATTTATTAGCGGTAGCCGTCTGAGTTATTTCAACTTCATCGGCTGTGCCTATAATGTTTACTATATCTGTAGTAGAATCAGTACCTACTAATTTAATATCAACACCAGCTGTAGCGTTCGCCGCTGATTCCAAATCGTATGTAACAACATTTGTGTCTGTCCAAGGCACGTTTACAACAAGCTTATCTTCATCATCGGTTTCAACTTGATACAATCTGTTCGCTGAAGTTGATATATTTTCCGGAGCCTGAGTCGTTTGGCTATCTGCTACATTAACGCTAAACTGAGTACCAGTCAACGTTAGCCCTACGTCAGCTGTATATTCTGTATTATCGTTTGGAAAAGTATAAGTAATTAAATATGGATCTGCATTTGTTCCAGTCCCTGTTAATGCGGCTCCAGCTGTTCCAGCGGTTCCATTAGCAGCAAATTTAACAACCTGATTAGTTGTTACATCATCTGTTTGAGTCCCGTCAGTGATTTGCCATTGATCGTAATTTGTATCCGCTCCAACAGAAATCCATATGGTGCCATTGTATACTCTTAATTCGTTATTAGCGGTGTTCCAATAGGTTTGACCAATTGAAGGCGATGGTGAGGTGGGGTTGTTCGCCAATGGGTGTATTGATGCGAACTGTAATTCTTTTGTGTTAAGATTAATGTTACCATCTACATCTAATCCGACTAAGTATTTAATATCTGCCATTTTTGTTAGTTTAAGTAAGCTTTGCCGGAAAATGCGGCGTTAAAAGTTATTGTTAAGTTATTATCATCTATATATGTTACTTTGCCGACTACCTCTTCATCTGAAAAAGGAGCCGAAACCGTAACTGAAGGTTTTTTATTTAAATCGTGTTGTATTTGCCAAAACGCGCTAGCCTGCGCTTGAGGGTATTCAAAGAACTTATCACCTTGCCCACCAAACTCTCCTATAATATAATGTTTCTCTTTATTTATAAAGCCATTACTTTCATTCATAAAAAAAGAAAACTTATAAAAGCCAGGAGCAAAGTTATTATCTAAGCCAACTAGCTTGCAGGTCACAAAGTTATTTATATTACCCATCTCAGCTATAATTAACTCTTTACTTAAAAACGTCTTTATATAATCAGCAATGATTATATCGCCGCTATTCTTGGTGCTAACTATTAAATCAAACAAGTCCGTCATAGGCAGCCCGTGCCCACCGCCACCTTCTAAGCTAATTGTACCGTGCTCCCTGCCTTCTGTTATATCGTCTTGAAATTTAAAAATAACTTGATCAGCAACAGCAACAAGGTTCCGCTCATTAAACAAGGCCATTACTTCTCTTAAAGAATAATTTTTTGTTTTCTGAGCTTCCCCGATTCCGTTGTCTGTGCCTATAACCTTGTCATTAATTTCAGGTTTTGCATCAAGTGCATAGGTGCTTATTCTTGCCATATATTAGAATGAAAATACTGTTGCGTTTGAGCCAGGAGTTGCATATACGTCTATTTCAACATACTTACCATCTCCAGCTATAAAGCTATTAGATCCGTCTTTTACTTCTATTTGGTTTGTGCCAGCTGCGTTTTCTGTAAATATTCTCATTTGACACGCATCTCCGTGTACCCAAGCTTGATACTCTTTTGTTGGATCACACGTAGCTTGCCCGCTGGCGTTATTAGCAAACCCTAATCCTACAACCATAAAGTTTATTTTACCACTTGTTATTGTAGACGCTATAGTTGCAGCTGTAGCGCTATCCATTCTGTATATGCCGGCTGTTGAGTTGTCAGCGGTGTCGTAACGGGCATTTTGAATTGCGGGAATATAGGAATAATTATTTTGCCCTGTACCTGATTGATTAGGTAAATTAGCAAGATTGTTTTGTTTGTCCCATATTGCTCCAGTGTTGCTTTCGTCTACGTCTGAAGCATCAAGCTGCCATCCTGGTCCGTTTCTAAGCCACCAGGTTGATGTATTTGGTGGAGTAGTACATTGTCCTGTGACTGCCGCCGGGGTTGATATGTAAGCATATGGGGGGTTCCATGACTTGCTAGCAAAGAATTGATTTTCCGTTGGTCCTTGGTGTTGATAAGGAAGACCATTTTTGTTTGCTATATCATATCTTCTTAGCAAGAAAGAGTGGTATGTGCCGGCGTTGTCGTAACCCCAAGCTATTAGTGCCATACCGCCATCGTTGCAATCATGACCCTGAGGTGCAATTGTTGGTGATATATTCGTAATATTACCCGTTGCAAGAGGGGCTCTTAATATGTCTTCTACCTCTAGTGTCCATATAAGTGAACCAGTTCCTGATTTTGAAAATTCACTATTAAGAGTCGCAGCGTCAAATTCTATTGTTAGCCCTGGGTCTATATTGTTAGAGGTAGGTGCTAAAGCGCCACTATCAAGTTGGCATGTGTAATAAAATTCTAAAGGATTTGCACCGACTCCGGTTATTTTTCGTATTTGAAATGTTGCGGAGGGATATAAAGCAACAAGTGTACCGCCGCTAGGGGAAACACTGTTTGCTATAGCAGTTTCACCTGCCGTATGACCATTATATGTATCGGTACTTAGATTTTCCATCTTTTTTCCATCCCATATATTATCGTATGTAACGCCAGGATATATCCAATTACCACCCGTTGAGTCCGCGGTTGCTCCAGAATAATCTAATAATATTTCTGTTTTAGTTAATGTGTCAAAAGCGGCCCCAATTTCTAATATATATGGTGTTCCTTCATTCTGATCTACATCCTCTATCTCTAACTTTATTCTTGTTAATCCTGCTGCAACGCTTGAAGATTCTAATGTAAACCTATAATCTACTGCTACACCACTAACTTCATCTTTGGTAAAAGTCCAGTTAGCTGGTAACCCAGGTGTCCACACGCCACCGACATCATAGTAGGTAGTGATGGTTACATCCGAGGCCGCATGATCTGGATCGCAATAATGACCTTCCCATTTATAAGGATTGCCTGCTGTGTCGGTAAATAAAGGAGCAACATCATCTGCACCACAGTTATTACCTAGTCCATTAGATATTTTAAATGCTGGATATTCTATAACTTCATCTATTGTAAAGTTTACGGTTCCAACTGCTGAATAGCACCCTCCGTCAAACACTTGCCATGTAAAAGAATCGGTACCAAAATAATTAGTATCAGGTGTATAATCATAAGCACCTGTAGTGGAGTTTAAAGAAACGGATCCATTGTCTGGCTGATTAACTATGCTCCACTGAAGAGCCAACGGGCCATCTCCGTCAGTCGCAGGCAATCCCCCTGAAAACGTTTGATCTTCATTTATTGTATGAGACACAGATGGGCTTAATATAACGGGGCAATCGTTTAATGCTTGAATCTCACAGCAAGCATCCCACCATATTGTAGTTACACCAGCGTCCTCTCTTACTATGTAGTGAAACTTAACGGCTGTTCCTGTAACCCACTTTCCGTTGTTTTGGTTGTTGGGTATATATGTTCTTGTGCCACTACCAGACCAGGTAGTCCTTACCCTGTTTATATTACCAGAATTTATAGAAGTAAAATCCAAAAAGTCTGCCGGGATATCAGCTGAGTTTGCTACAAACACAAAATAACCTTCTTCTCCTGTTGTTAAATCAGCAGGTCGTATTTCTCTTTTTGCCGGAGGTATAACACCAAATGGAATTTCCATGTACCCATTATACTTGTCTACAATCCAGTTTTGATTGCCGGTTGAATAATCTACAGTGTCCCATCCTAATTCGGGCGAAATGGTTAGAGCGCTTCTATATTTTATAATGCTGGTATTAGCATCGATAACAAGCACTTTATCTTGTGTATCATCTTGGGCTGTTCCGTCTAGTTTTACGTTTCCAGATCCAATAGCAACTTGATTTGTCTGGTTTGCTAAAGCATCTTTACCTAATGCTAGCGCTCCAGTTGCATCTGCTACGGCATCATACCCAATAGCCGCCGCTCCAAATCCTTTAGACGCGGATTGGAATCCAATAGCAATTGTTGCTTGCTGATCACCTCTATCGGGATTTGCTGTTTCAATTGCAAAAGCTTGGTTTAGGTTGACTGATATTGGAGTAGCAATGGTTATTTCATACGGTATGGTGTTCGTTGGGTATTGTACGCTTAATATTTCTACTTTAGCAGAAGGATCGTCTCCGGTATTTGCAATTAAGTAATCCCCGGCGTTTATTGTTCCGCTGATTAGTTTTAATTGTAGTGTTGTTGCGTCTGTGTAGTCTGCGGTCCATAAACCAAACCCATCATTACCTGCTCCAACATTATAGCCAGCAGTAAAAGAGCCGTGACCTCCTGACACACCCCTATGTCCAGAAGCAAATGCGTCATTACCTAATGCGATAGCCCTAAAGTTAAATGCAGCAGAGCCTTCGCCACCGGCGAAATTTTTATTACCAAGCGCAATATCTGTAATATTAGCAACTTTTGAACCCTCACTGGCTAAACCGCCTTTAAAATATATTTCTGTGGCTGGTGTATCATTGTCGCCGTTCTGGTAGACTAAAGAATCACCAATTGTTCCGCTATCTGGCGTCCATAATGGCAAATAATGCAATGTTCCTTGCCCTAAGACAAAACCTTGCCCACACTCTGGGCCCCATTGCACATAACCGTTCTCATCAGACATCAATATTTGATTAGCGACGCCAAAATTATCACTTTTATCGGATACTTTACCTCTTATCCTTAGTGTAGAAGGTACAATAGTAGTATTATCTACGGTTGTTCCAAGTACTGTGTTGCCAACAACGCTAAAATTGCCATCTACAGTGATTATTGTACCCGGCACCCCATTTGAAGGAGAGCTATCTTGGTGCATTATTGAGTCCGTTATCCTAGTTCCATTACTATTAAAGACTGGAATGTGAAAATCGGTTGCATCTGGGTTAACAAATACGTCAATAACATACTCTGCAATCCCTAGAAGCGTAAAATTCTTTGTTATATTATAATCGTTTCCATCCGAACCTATCAGTCTATCCAGGTCCGAGATATTAGGATCATCTTCGTAAGTTATTATTCTTGCCATTTGGTTATTTTTTTGTTGCGTTAGCTATATTGTGTAATTTTTTCCTGATTCTTTCTTTGTGCCTTCTCCGTCATTACCACGGTTTTTACTGGGGGATTCCCATCGTTTATCTTTGTGGTCCCAATCCTTGTTTTTAGCTCCGGACGGATCAGATCTGCGCTGCCTTTGGGCGTGTGCTTTTTTCTCTCTCCTCTCAGGTGTCATTGCATAAGCTTTGTCTCTAGCAGCTTTAGCCCTTCTAGCGGTTGGAGATAGTTTTTGTGTCATACCTTGTATGATTACGCTGTTTTCTGTGTTATTAAAAGTGACGATAGCTTCTTACTATTATATATAACTACCTAACGTCATAAAAAAATATTGTAAAAAATTTTTTGTTAGATATATAGAAGTTGAATGTTGCAACCGTACATACAGCGTAGCACCCTCATTCACAAACTCGTTTTGTTTGACCAGCCCCGCGTGATCTTTACGTTTCAGGATCACAGCACCAGGGATCCACGTATAGCATTACCTCAACAGGATCAACTGACTGGCTCATTCCGTGCAAACATTTGGGCTTTCCTGGTTACAGCACACAGGATCAGGATCCCACGCACGCATACACGTGTACATATGTATAGCATTTACATACTTACCACGAATAGTATACGATAATATATATGAATAACAATTAGAAATCATGCGATATAAAATTAACAACGAATCACTACAAATAAATGACCAACACGATATGGTCGATGTAGTAACTAATTCAATCTTCGATACACAATACAGGTATCTGGATTTAACAGAGCAGGTCATCGTGTTTCAACAGATGTTAGACCATAACTTATCTACACACTAAACACGAACTAATAACGATAATATAAATGTAAATAAATAATAACTATGCGTAAATTTAACCACAAAGTCATACTAAAGTATGCTGGCCAAGCACTGGTCATCGGAGTAACAACATTCATCCTAGCAGCATGTGTAATGTTAATGCACGACGTAATCGTCAACGGCGCTCCTAATATCCCTTGCGATATCTGCTACTAAATAAAATATTAACCTTTAAAAAATTATAACTATGTCAAACTTTTCTTACACCCTATTGAAAATAAGCTGGAGAGTATTCGATAAGCATTACACTCAGCTGACAGACGAACAAAAGTCTGAAGTCATGGATATCTACTACGATTTCTACTAGACTTAAAAATACAAACTGAATACGAATAGTATTCGATAATATAAATGTAAATAAATAAATAATAAAATTATGAATAAATCTAAATTAAACGAAACAATTTCAAAACTATCTAAAGAAGAATTAAATGAAATCTTTCCACCGATCGAACGTAAAAACTTCGTAGTCCGTAAATCTTGGTACGGTAGAAACCAAATCATTACCTTTGTAAATAACAAAAATCAAAAGATTACTTACAATCACGATGAGGTTCTTAAAGTA
>Ga0181392_1000427_pt1 | contig 15884 bp, 19 predicted proteins | sample 15SPOviralmetaG_FD_130083 | JGI IMG/M metagenome (GOLD analysis project Ga0181392, IMG submission 130083) | Marine viral communities from the oligotrophic San Pedro Time Series (SPOT) site, San Pedro Channel, CA, USA - 15 SPOT_SRF_2010-09-15 | ecosystem: Environmental > Aquatic > Marine > Strait... | reverse complement strand
GAGCTAACCTACAACCTGACTATAAGATTGACCATACAGCCTTCTCTACTATTACTATGAATAGAAATTTCAGAACTGCCTTACATCAGGACGCAGGTGATTACGGAGGTATAGCTGTATTAAGTTGTCTTGAATATGGTAAGTATAGAGGATGTCTTTTTATGATACCTAGATATGGTATAGGGATAGATTTGAGACAAGATGATATACTAGTAGCTGATGTTCACCAGTATCATTGTAATAGTGAAATATGGACTACTAATGAAGATGATGAATACAATGCTAGTTTACCTAAGGTATTCAAGGGCAACCCTGAGGTAGGCACTATTGGCTGTTATGAAGATTATAGTAGGATAACTTTTGTATCATATCTCAGAGAAAAGTTAATTAACTGCGGTTAGTATTTAAAAATATTATCACTTATAAATATAATGAACATACACAAGACCCACAGCAAGACAGACCTCATAGAGCTTATTAATACTCTTGATTTACCTGTTATTAATAGTCATCAAGACAATAAGAAATCTATTCAGTTAAAGCTACTTCAAGTGTTAGGCAAAGACCTCACATTTACAGACAACGTATACAAGATACATAATAGTAGTGAGCTACGAGCCTACTTGATGACTCAAAACCCTAAGAAGAATCTGAATGTAAAGGAGAAGAAAGATTTAATGATTATATGTAAGAAGATTATACATTATTGTAATAACGGATATTGTATCTATAAGAGTCAATATGTAGATGAGAAACAAATAGAAGATGATATGCTCTATATTAAACAGTTCGGAGACCTACCCTCTGTTAGACGAGCATGTAGGCTAATGAATGATAATATTATGAGTAAAGTTGTCTATGAACCCTTAATATCACCTCAGGTTCGCAAACAATTAGAAGAAAAAGAAAAATTAAAAAATAAGAATGTCTATCAATGTAGAATTCGTAAAGGTCCATTTACTATTAAATTTGATTAATTTATATTTCAAATTATTATATAAGTAGTAGTATAAAATGACCCGCACATCAAAGAAGAAGACTATCACCCCTCACTTCAAACCCGCACCTGAATTTACAGAAGACCTCGGCTTTGAGTGGTCTCAAGAATGGGAGCTACCTGAGAAGACTGGGACTCATATACAAGAAGACTGGTTAGAGCTTCTTGAAATGGTATGTATGGAATATGAAGATAGAGAACTACCTGTCCCTGAAATAAAAGATATCATAGATAAACTTATACCTACTCTACTTGAATGTAAGTTGCCTACATGGGAAGACTACTTACAAGAAGCTATTAAGATGCTTGAACTATAATATGTAATTCTATGGCTCGCTTATACTTATCAGGTTTATTTACTTTAAACTCCTCTAATCTATTGTTTCTCTTGTAGTAATTGACAAGATTACGTAGATTGATTCTTTCTCTATTCTTTTGTCTATATTCTATCTGTTTAATAGGATTACTCTCTACATATTTACGTGATGCCTCACGCCTCTTCTTTACTCTCTCTTCATCTACTTTAATATGGTTATGATAATAAGCTCTATCTCTCGCTTTTTTCTCTTTGTATTGTTGTAAGATACGTTGTATTTCTTCGTTATTCATTATATTATCTATACTATATTATAATTATAATCTTAAATATAAATGACAGATTATTTTACTCATTATCTATGTGTTGTATTAGTAGTAAGTTATTTACTCGGTTGGTTCAAGTTGTTTCTGTGGGTTGCTGGCTAGGTAAGTAAGCTTGCTTCAATTCATCAGTTAGTTCTAAGGATATCTTTTTCTTTACTTTATGATTGTATATTACCGCTTTTGTATCCCATCTAGGTAATATCCTATGTAAGTATTCTTCTGCTTTATTAGGTATGTTAACTTCTATATCACCATACATACATTTACGTAGAGGGTATAACTCATCACCTATAAATGATAAGTTCGCATAGTGCTTCTGAGGGAAACAACCTTCATCTAATAAGAATATATCTATCCATAAGTTATCTTTTTTTAACTTCGCATATTTACCCACCCTAACTAATTTATATTTATTATTACTCTCTACCTGATACCTCAACCATTCAAGAGTCGCATACTGTTTCTTATCTATGGCTATATCTATATCATCGTCCCATGGTATCATACCCCCATGTCTAATAGCACCGAGTAGTGTCCCATCAGTAGCTACCCATTCAATAGAATTCTTGTTTAATATGTATACTAAATGATTAAACATCTCATAGTATTCATTTACTTCTTGTTGACTAAGCACTTTGTATTCGTCCATTTATATCTATATGAGATTTTATTTTGAAAAGCATTAAAAAAGATATCTTTATTTGAGAACCACTATATCAAACCCCGATAAGACCTTGAAAGCTTTACCAGTCTTCTTACCATGTTTCTTTGCTTCAAGTTTATTAATAAATTCAATATCTTCACCGTCCCAATTACCGATAACTTCTAAATCATTATTTAATACCTCATCGGACTCTTTTGATAAGTTATATGATATACCTTGATACACTAGTTTAGTATATCTATCTGTATCTATACTATCATTAACTTCCAGAGGGTCTGACTTTTGTCTCATAAGTTTAACACTATCTACCAGATTTTTGTAGTCTTGACTACTCATAGAGCTCATATTCAAAGTCCCACCATAATTTAATGAACGGTTGAAAGCAACCTCATTAGGGTCCCTAAAAAATCCTGAGAAATCTGTGGGCTTATTTAATTTCTCTATATACTCAGCGGTGGCTGGTGTAGAATTCAACATATTTGATACATCACTGACAGGTGCTGGTGGTATAGGACTGGTGGAAAGGTGAGACCGTTTCTCCGGGGCGGGGGAGAATGTAGGTTTCGGTGGTGCTTTCGGCGATGTAGATAACATAGATGGTAATACAAACGAACTACTCGTCCTTACTATCGGCTCTTCTTGAAATTTAACTTTACTAGTCTTAGGTGCGAGCCCAGCCTTCTTACCCTTTAATACTCTCATTTCTGTTAACTGAACTTCTGTAAAGTCTTTCCAATGACCTAGCTTCTTGAATGCTTCTATCATCTCAGGTTTCTTCATAGTGAGTCGCATACCTTTCTTCTTGAGAGCGTTATCCTTGATATATTGTTTCATCTCGGGCATAGTGCTTAGTTGATTCATCTTATAGTAGAAAGTATAAAAAAAGATATCTTTTGTTATAAAAATATTTTCTTATAGTATATATATACTATGGAAAGTAAAGAACCCAAGGAACCTAAGATGAAGAAGAATATGAAAGTCCCTAAGATATTGAAAGTGAAAGATGTTGATGAAGACCTACGCTTCAAAGACATACACGACCACCTACCTAAGATGCCTTGTTTAGCATTATTAATAGGCAGTGTTAAAAGTGGTAAGAGTAATCTATTATGTAATTTCTTCTGTAATGAAGACTTCTATAAAGGTATGTTTGATACAGTTAAATTTATCTCTAATACACTCCATACAGATAATAAAGGTATGCTACTCAGTGAATACTTTGATACAGAAGACCACTATGAAGACTGGATGATAGAAGCTATTAAACAAGAACAGAGCCAATATCCGAGAGATGATAGACCTAGTTATGCTCTTATATTAGATGATATCTTAACACAAGATTTTAGTAAGAGTAATGCTGTATCCTTTTTCTCTACTCGGTTCAGACATTATATAGACTTTTATTGTATTGCTACACAGAGTTTCCGAGCTGTATCCGGTATGATACGTAATAACGCAAATAGTGTCTTTGTATGTAGGCAACAGAATATGAAAGAGCTTAATAAGATAGCTGAGGAGTATGGTCCTATGGTAGGTGGTGAAGAGAACTTTATTAAACTATATAAGCAGATTCATAGAGAACCTTATCAGGTGATGTATATTGACTTACAAAGCAACCCTGCCAGAGTGCTTCACAACTTTGAAAAGGTGGTCTATAATGGAGATGATTCTCATTCAATAGAATAATATTATTAATAATTCATTTGAAAGATAATCTATTAATAGTTATAAATGGATTTATATACTGTTGATGTAAGCGCTAGAACAGCTCGTCATCGTAGGCGACAAGAGTTAGAGAATTATAACGCCGCCGTAGACCAGTATAGGAGAGACCAGGCAGCCGAGATTATCCGTATCAAGACTGAGGCAGAGGGTAGAGTCTCTGATATAGAAGGAGCGGACTTAGAGAAAAAGATAGGTTCAACTCAACAAGCATCTCTATCTACGTTAGGCGTCACTTATGATATCTTAAAAGGTAATATAAAAGCACCTGAGAAGATTGTTCCTTTTGGATTAGGTGAAACTGAATTAGTTCAGAAACGTATGGGGGCGTTTGAGAGACGTAAAATAGCCAGACAAGGTGAGAAGGTTAGGGCTCTTGGTAGGGCACGAGGTAAAGTTATCCCTGAACCACCCCCTATACCTGAGGGAGGTGTAGTGGGTAGAAAACCGATTACAGTAAGAGATGATACTTTTGTTAGAGAATCTATTGGAACTACTCAGGCTAGATTAGAGAGTAGGGCTCTTAGAGAAAGTGAACATTTACTAGGTAAGAGTAGTAGTAAAATAGGTCAGGCAGCCAGTAAAGTAGGTAAGGGGGCTTCCTTTGTCGGTCGTAAGGCTGCGGTAGGTGTAGTCAGACATGCGGGTCCTGCTCTGAATATTGGTATGGGTGCTATGGATTTAGTAGAGGATATATCTGCGGGTGAAATAGTAGGTCAAAATACTAGTGAAAAGACATCTAATGTATTACAGATTGGTAGTGCCTTTGCTGAATTAGGTTCACTAGGTATTGGGGCTGCTATTGGGGCAGGAGTTCTTGGAGCTGCCGCCGCTCCCGCAGTAGCTACACTCGCCTTAGTAGGCGCAGGATTAGGTGTAGGGAGTGCTGTGGCTGAGGTAGTCGGTAGTATTGGTGAAACAGAAGAAGCTAAAGAAGAGATTGAAGGTGAAGAAGAAGAAGATATAGAATCAGTAGAAGAAGCCACTAGAACAGGTCCTCAAATGAAACGAATAGAACAAGCTGGATTAGTTCAGGGAGCCATTGCTCCTAAATTAAGAGGTTAAATTTAAAATTTCAAATTATTATATTGATGATTGTATAATATGCCTTCTAAAAAGTCGCCCATACAAAAAAATTCTGATACATTACAAGAACTTTTGCTACTTGTAAGACATCTCAAAAATGAAGTTAAAGAGGTGAGAAAAGAAGTAAGTATTATCAAATCACAAGTAGGCGTTATAGAAGTAGAGAAGCCTACTGAGAGCTCTTGGTTTTGGTCTTAGGTAAATCTACTAAGCCTAAGACATCTCTAACATTACATCTACTACATAATATAGCTCTAACATTATCAGTGCCGTCTGTAATACTGTGATCGTGGTCTACACATTTTAAATTATTAATAGAAAACCCACCGCCACAGAAATTACATGTAGTCGTTGATTCATATATCTCATATAGAGTATCATAGCAATGAAAATTTATCCCATACCTATTCTTCCATTGATAAATAGTATTGTATTTGTTTCTCTTAGGAGTTAGTCTATATTGATTATCATATTGTCTAGTTTTCTCTCTATTCTTTGCTCTATACTTAGCATAGTATTCACGTCTTTTTTCTTGTTCGGTCTGATTATCCATACTCATCTATTATACTAATCCTTTAAATATATTTATTGATTTAGAACGCACTCGCATAGATACCCGCTGTATCCTTCCACGTATGCTTCTTTAATGTCTTTAATGTCTCTTGGTTATATTGTTCTATCTGTGCCTTCTTCTTTTTCTCTGCCTTACGCTCCTTTCTCATAGCCTCTACTTTCAATATAGCATCTAAATGACTTTTCTCTAAGTCCTCCTTAGTTAACCCTACATATTGAACCTTAGGTTTAGCCTGAGTCTGTTTCTCATATACAAAATTAGGATTAGATTCACCTGTTTCTTTATCTACTGGTTCTTCTACTTCTTGTTTTAACTTCTGAAATTCTTTCTCTTTCTTCTTTTGTAAGAGTTGTTTCTCCTCCTGAGCCATAGCCTTATTCTTTTTACGCTGTTCTGCTAGAAACTTACGCTTAGCATTCGCCTTCTCCCTAGCTATCGCTAGTTTCGCCTTATGTTCTTCTGACATAGGTTTACGTGGCTTACCCTTCTTAGTTAGTTTCACCTTAGGTTTCTCTTCACTGAATATATCCTGTGCCTTAGGTTCAGGCTTAGGGACAAACATAGGCATATCAGGCTCAGGGTCATCAGGCTTCTCTAAGGGAATACTATCATCTAGTGGCAGTTCATCTACCTCACCTGTTTCTGTGATGACTTCTTGGACGGCTGGCTTCTCATCTATGATATCATATTGTAGGCTTTCAGGTAGCTTGTTCATTTATAACTTACCCTATATTTTATTATTATAGAGAAAATTTTGGTAAAAAGTGGTAAAATTATGAATATATATGGTAAAATGATAGATTTAGATTTATTTTATAGTGATAGCTTTCTCCTTTACATGTAAGACTATAATAGTTGTGCCTACAAGTGAGTCGGCATACGTCTCATCTGAGTAGCATAGTGATATATCAAAGGAGTTAGCGGGTATCTCTTCACTATTATTCAAATCTAGGTATATCATATTCTTAGGTTCTAGATACAGAGGTCCTGATACATTTGTCCCATCAAACCGAGGTAAGTGGGATATAATCTTAGATGTATTCTTATTAAAGGCATTCATAGACTCTTGTGTGAAGTTATCTAATCTAACAAAGATAGATTTACTACTAATCAGTCTAGGTATACTTGACGAGGCTACTTGAAAATCTACTACATTCACATCGTCAAAGAAGTCTACTACGGGTGTTGATTCAAATCCGAGTAATCGTTTCCACAATCCTGCTTCCGCCGTAGAGGTATATCTATCAGACTCAGATAAGATAAATACAGGGATTAAGTAATCGTATCTCAGGTCGGGGGTTGCGCCTGTTAAGTTATCATATTCGTAGTCTTGTGCGAGAGCGGAGCCACCACCCGATAGAGACCCTTTATTAATAGGCTTTCTACCCATTACTTCTAAGATATCATCTATATTACCTTCTGATACACATTCTTGCTCCCAAGAGTAGTAGCCACCCGCTCTATCAGGGTGTAGCCAGCCTCCCGCAGTTTCTCCGTCATATTGATACAGACCATACGCAGCATCAGAAGGGTCTAACCAGCCTTGTCCGTAGGTAGTGCCTGGGTTTCTGTCATAGTTAGATGCGGCTCCCGTATATTCTTCTATGATTAAGGAGCGGTCTTTATCTAATGAATTTGTATTATTAATAGCCGTGACTGGATAGAGAGACCAACAGTCTTGAGATATCGGTTTTAACTGATGAGACGCACTTTCAGTAGAGAGATAGGGTAATAGAGGATAATAGGTTCCATTACTACCATCTCCCGCAGCTCCCTTAGATTTAACGAAATATTCTACGACTTCACCATCTACTCGCATCTCAAAGGCATAGGCTCCATATCCATCGGGTAATAAGTTGCCTATCACGTTGAAAGCACCGCCTCTACCATTCTGAAATGAACCACTATGATTCCAGTATTCAACAGGCTCCCATTTAGGTCTTAAATTATTTCTGACATTATCCCTTTGTCCAGCTACTAAATCACCTGTATCTACTACACAGTGTCCGCAAACTATATCACCTATTCGGTAAGGTCCTTCATCACGAGCAGCGACATATATCCAAAAATCACAATAGAACTGCCATAGTCTACTATATCCTGAACCATTATTATAATTATAGTAGGGTGGATTGATACGTCTTCTATTATTACCGTCTCGTTGAACTGATGGACGACTGAGACCCATTAATCCCGAACATTGTTGATTATCAGCCCCACCACCTAGATACATGTCATCTATGGTGACTCGGTAGATACCTGATTTAGTAGCGATAGGAGGGATATTATAGATAGCACATTGTGTAGAAGGTCGGGCTATACTCACCCTAAATCTTCCGGGACCTGCTCCTGTATCGCTTCCATTAGTATAAGACCACCCTGTGGGGGTATTACCATATCTTCGGCTCCAAAAGACATTTTCAAGAGCACTTTCAGTAGGCGGGACAAGATTATTAAGTTCGTAATTAGGAGCACCTCTATTACTAGTCAGTCCAGCACCTAACAGAAAATTATATCCTGTGAATTTACCATCCGCATCTTGTGTAATAGAGACGTTGACTTGATTGACTAACTGAGGGTGATAGATATATCTATTCAGAGCATTTGTAAGCTCACCAGCGAGTTCCATAGGGTTTACTCGTATATTACCTGTTCTATTTCTGTATAAAGATACACGAATAGGTAGATTGACTCCATCTTCTTGTGAATCTAATCGTAAAGAGGCGTTCGTATAATCACCTTTAACACCTTGTCCGAAGTAGACGTAAAAGAGCTTAGCTTCATCACCTATCACTATGGAGCCATCTAAGTTAATCTTAGCACTATGAAGAGCTACCTGAGCATTCTTAGGTATTTTCATAGTAGAGGATAACGCATTACGAAAAGAGTAGGGTTTAAAGATAGATGAATCTTGTCCTACAATATCTTCCTCGGGTTCATTACTACAAACGATTAACGACATTTATACTATAAATTATATATTAAATAAAAATATTAAATAATATATAAAAATGATGAGTTCTAAGCCTAAGGTAGCAAGTAAGTCTCTCAAACAAGCTAAGATGAAGATAACTAAGGCTAAGCCTATGGATACGACTAAGCCACGATATGAAGCATTTCAAGAGGTCATTATACCTGAAAAGACTTCATATAAATTTAAACAGAGCGATGTATTTGAAGTATCTAACAAAAAGACTAATAATAGAAAAAAGAGTAAGAAATAGAAATGTGTAAAAAATGTATATATATACACTGGGTTTTGGATTTGAAAAAAGTCCTTAGAGGAATATTTCATTTGATAGAATAGATATCTAAATTTATGAGATGTATATATATATATACACATTTTGAACACTTTATTTGTGTAATTATATACATTTAAAGATTAAATATATACATTTATAAAGAATGGAAGAGTATGCGAATTATAAGAAAGATGAACTTAATGATATATTTGAGATAGTTAACTCAGAACATTTGAAACTGAAAGGTAGGGAGAAGATTATAGCTAAACGACAATTCAATAGTGTATGGAAGCGTGATAATAAAGGATTAGGGTGCTTTGATTTATTTATGAAGTTATATGAGTCCTACGATAGAGTTGAAAAAGAAATGAACTGGTGGAAAGAATATGCTCCTTTTCCAGCTCAGTATTATAGAGAGAAGAAAGCAGTCTCTAATGCTAGGTATGCTAAACGTATACGCTATTGTGAGACAGAGATAGAAGAACTAGAACAAAAACTAGAAGATGTAGAGTCAGGTAAAGGATATATCAGTGAACAAGACCACGAAACTAGATTACAAGAGGCTATTAATAATGAAAAACAAATCATTAGAGAACAATCTGATACAATTACTAAACTACGTAATAAAGAAAACTTCTTACGTGATAAATTAGAACATAATGAAGGTAGACTATCCGCTCAGAGAAAATACTATGAAGACCAAATTGATAAGCTCACCTCTACTAAGTCTAAGGACTAATAGGTTCATCTACATAATCTAAGGTTAAATCCTTCAAATCCTTCTTTACTGGTGAATCAACCTGACTATCAGTAGGCGGTAATACAATATCTACGGGCTCCTTACCGAATATACTACATCTATCTAATCCATTACAGATAGGCGGTTTCGCTACTTTATATTTTTTAAACTTCTTTTTGAATACACTTATGATATCATCGTCTACCATAGGTGATTGTTCTATCAATCTATCATACTCAGCCCTAGTAATCTTCAAGAAGTCATGGGCATTTTGTCTACGCTTAGGGTCTAAGGCTAATTCTATACTGATACTTCTACCTAATTTACTCCATGATACACCACAAGACCTATGGCTCTCCATAGTTTCAGCTACTTTTAAGAAATTTTGTAAGGTGCCTAAGATACCTGCTAATATATTCACACCTCCTATTAATGCCTGACCTAACTTCTGACCTTCCTCAGGCACATAACTAGTGAGACCCGCATTAGCGACTCCTGTTAATGTAGATAATATAATCACAGGTATACTAAATGAATAATATCTTTTTCTATACTTCTTTTCACTTTTCGCATGGAGCCATCTATAACACGAAGCTTTCTCAGACCATTCAGCTAATAATCTTTCACATTCATCAGACCATACTTCTAACTCTTCTGGATTAACTTTAACCATCTATATATGAACTTTTTTTTTTATTTTAATGATAGTATTTATATATAATTCTTAGTATAAACTATGAGTTATTGGCAAACGGAAGATGTGGTTCAGATTAAGGAGGAACAAGTCTCTATCCCTAATGAACAAGGTCTTAATATTAAGGTTGAATCAGTCGGCAGGAAGGTATCCTTTGATATACCTGCGGGTTCAGTAGAATTTATGAGTGGTAAAGACTCTTACTTAGAGTTTGATATGGATATTGATTACCCAGCAGGACGAATCCCGACTCGGCTTCAGCTAGACCCAGCAGGAGCAGGTATGATATGTCAGAATATCCGTATCTATGATGGTGGTCGTGGTAATATTATTGAAGAACTAAATGAATATAATCAGATAGTCGCTATTAAACACGACTACGATAAAGATGCTTCACTCAAAGGGACTCGGGCTCTAATGGAGGGAGCTACTTTCTACAACCCTCAGCATCAAGGGACACTCGGTAATAGTAAATCTGATATGGCGGATTTGACTACGAATCCATGGTTCAAAGCCTATCAAGAGGAAGACCAGACCGTAGTATGGGACGGTGATACTCGCAAGGCTTCGGTTCATTGTTGTGTCCCTATTCATTCGGGAGTGTTCTCTGGACAAATATTCCCTAATATGCTTACAGGTCTTTACATAGAGATTGACCTAATGCCCGCTCCACGTATTGTGAGACAATTAGACTCGGTTGTTAAAGACCGCCGTAGAACTCTCAACCCTGTATTCCGTGGTGCTAGAAATCAAGGCACAGGAGCCGTTATTGCTCCTTGGAATGCTAACGATGCGACCGATGTAGATGGTGTATGGCTTCAACCTGTAAACTCCTGTAATTCAGTAGAGAACTGTCCGTTTGTAGTAGGTGAAACTCTTGGATTTGTAGATGGTCGCCCCGATCAAAGAGCAGCCGACCACGCGAATATTATTGCGGGAGGTGGTGTCGGTGGTTATGAAGCCCCAGTCATCGGTGAGATTAAGATGTTAGATGATGGAACGGGTACAGATTATCTATTCTTACAGTTCTCTAATGCTAATGATGTGAGAAATGGAGTAGCGGGTGGTGGTCGTGGTGCTAATTGTGTAGCAGACCAGACATGTCTATTCTCGGTAGCTGCGAGTGAACAGGCTGACGGAACAGCCCTCACCTCCTACCCAGTAGCCTACAATGTAAATAACTTGAACCTAGTTGTTCAGAAAGTTATTATGGACGATGCCTATAAATCAGGTATGCTACAAAAAGCACGTGAAGGTAGTGCGATAGAGTTTGATATATTCTCTTATACTAATTATAAGAACTCTATGTTAGCCAGTGATAGACAAGCCTCTTTCTTAATTCACTGTAATAATTCAAGAGCTAAGAGTGCTATTATTGTGCCTACGGACTCTACTGTATACAATGATGCTCAGCTTGTATCTAGCCGAGGCACCTATGAAGTAACGGCTGATAGTATGGACGGTGTTCTGAATTCAGGTCGCTCGGGTATCTGTGGTGTATGTGATAATCTAAGTCAAGTTCAATATCAGATTGACGGACAACTTGTCCCATCTCGCCCTATCTCTACACGTAAGATTGCTACACGTAAATCTATTGATGCTTTCCATATATACGAATTAGAAAAGACCTTAGCTAACGCAGGTATTACACCTCACTCCTTTACAGAATTTATGAATAATTTCATTATCGGTAGAGGCTTCGCAGTCAACTCAGGGGTTATGGATTTACGTAATAAAGACTTCTCTATCCAGCTTCAATATACCGAGGCTACGGCACCTACTAAACCTAAGATGTTCTCTACTTTCATTCACCACTTACGCCGTGTAATGATTAAGAATGGACAGACTACTATTATTCAGTAAGTAAAGTATAAAACTTTTATTATTTTATTAATATCTCTTTTATGTAAGTCATAGTATAAAATGTCTTCACGCTACTTGTCTCTACGCCCTGATAATATCAGCCCTGATGCGACTATCTCCTTCAAACAAGGTTTCCCTGTATTAACCTTCACTATTCAGAGTCAGTCGGGTATCCTTGACCCGCGCTCTATCCGTATCAATGGTGAGCTTATGGTATACAAAGATAACCTTAATAATCCTACACCTGTATTTGTAGATGATGCCACACCTAAGATTACTATGGATAGTCGTTTAGGTGTCTTTGCTCTATGGGACCAGTTAGTCATTCGCCATAATAAATCTAAACAGATATGTGAACATATTAGACACTATAATAAATACCTTACAAGTTATCTTGGATTGACCTCCTCTCGTCAAGATATGATAGGTCATCTAAGTGAAGCGTGCCTTATCCAGCCTAATCCGGAGGCTATGTTTAAGAATGTAGTGGCTTCATCTACGGCAGCACAAAATGAAGCTGTCCCGAAGCACTTCTCCTGTCATCTACCTTCTGGTTTTATGATGAGTGGTAATAGTATTAATCTATTAGAGAACTCTTTCGGTGGTTTCCAGATTGAACTTCATCTATCTCCTGACTCTAATTGTCTATTTACGGATAATGGTGTAGTAGGGGCGAATGGTGATGCTCACTATGAATTGAAAAATGTAAGCCTAACATGTGAGGTCTTTGATATACCCGCAGGTGAACTATCGGCAGCACAGTCTCAGACATCAGGAGCCTTAGAATTCAATACTATCTCATCGCTCTATACATCTATTAATACCTCTAACGCTCAACTTCAATACAATCTCGGTCTCAAGAACTTACAGTCGTGCTTCGTGACTTTCACTCCATCAGATAATATTAATACTTTGACTGAGAATGGTCTAGCCACGACCTATCCTTCTAATGATGATGATAATCTTGTAGAATTTACAAGAGTTCAATGGCTCAAAGGTGGTCGTAAATACCCAGTAGATTTTGATATGTTATCTAATGGTTCGTCTACCTATCCACTCAATACTAACATAGGCGTTGCGGGCTCTGAATCTTCCTTCTTAGTTAGTGATGGTCAGTTAGCGAAACAGTTTGCCGATGCGGTTATCCCCGAAGGTATGTTAGATAGAACTTCACTATCACCTATCAATCTAAATCGTATGTATGACCTTATTAATGGATTAGGTGCTGATCAATATAAACAAACTCCCGATGGTGGTTCACTCTTCGGTTTAGGTATGCGCTACTCTCAGTTTAATAAGGGTCAAGACTTCTCTTCTGAACAGTGGGGTCTATCCTTAGAATCTAACCTAACTACCGATAATCCACAATCAGTCTTTATGTTCTTCAAGGCTAAGGCAGTCCTCGCATGGGACGGAGCCTCCGTTCAGCTAATGAGCTAATTTTTTAAAATTATTGAATGAGTATTAATATCTTATTATTAATAAATGGATAACTTACCGATACATTGGCTTATTAATAAATTCTTTGAACAATACCCTCATTACAGACCTACAAGTCCTCCTATAAGTGATGATGAATATGAACCCCCCTCAGATTATGATACAGATGAAGATGATGATTTATAATTATACGTAATAATTCTACTTATTTTAACATATATATTTTAATAAGCACTACTATATAAACATGTCAGTAGTTCCAGATTTGATTAAGCTTTCACAAGTCCCAGTTAACTTTGCGTCAAAGATAGAGACAGACCTATTAGAGCCAGTAGTTCAGCAAGATGGTAGCGCTACGGGTGATGGATTTTGTCGGTTTGATTTACAGCGTAAGGGTTTCCTTCACTCTCAGTCTAAGTTGTTTATCACTTTGAAACCAGCCGCGGGAGCCACTACTAACTACTTACCCCCTAATATTGGTATTGGTTCTGTTATTAAACGAGCTACATTAAAAGTAGGTAATCAGGTTCTTAATGAAATTTCTGATTGGTCATCTCTCCATGTAATTAAGAGTGCTGAGATTGATAATGAGAATAATGTAGAGCGTGAGTTATATACTACGGGTCGCTACTTGAACCATAAGTGGCTCTACCGAGGCACCGCGGCTACAACTACAACCTTCCCTACGGCTGAGCGATATGGTCTAGATATTGGTCGTGAGTATGGTGATCGTCAAGCAGGGACACAGAGAGACTTGAAGATGATACCTTTCGCTAATTATGATGGTGATACTCCTACTGAGTGCCCTACCTATCAGGTAGATTTATCAGACCTCTTCCCCTTCTTGAAGACACACTCTCTACCTCTTTATATGATTCAAGACCAACTCTCTATTGAGTTGACGTGGGCTCCTAAGACTAATAAGCGTCTATGTCGCCGACCACTTGTAGGGGCAACCGAGGTCTCTATTGAACTAACAGACCTTAAATTCTGTGCTGATTATATCTTCTATACAGATAGTGATATGATGACTCGGTATCAAGAAGCTAACCCTGTAATAGAGTTCGCTTTCCCTGATTACAGGTTATCTAAGAATAGTCTTACACAGGCTCAGCTTCAATCAGGAGTTGTTCGTAATCTAGGTATGGCGAATCGTCAAGTATCTAGGGTGCTTACCCTTGTATCTGACGATGCTACGGCTACGGATAGTATCTTAGGTCCTTATCACGGCAGATATCCTAGCCGAACATCTGCGACTCAGAAAGCGGGTCCCGTAGTAGTTAATTACAGATATAATGATAGATTTGAATTCCCTACCTCTAAGAGAAATCCAGCTGAACACTTCACTCACTTCACTCAATCAGAATCTATTCCGTTTGTATCACGTGAAGAATATTCTCGTGAGCAAAGAGGTCTTACAGACTACTATACCTTTGAAGGACACGACCAAGCGAGTGCTGCTGGACTTCCAGGTCAGTTCTTTATGTTAGGCACACGCCTTACCAATGGCAGAGTAGGTCAAAGAGGTATTGAACTTCACTTACAGATGGGCGATGCGGCGAACCCTATGGCTGTCCCAGTAGATGGAGTGTATACCGCTCGTTCATTCTGTGAATACATGCGACTTGCCCGTCTTGAGTCGGGTATGTTCTCTGTCTTCAACGCATAAAAAACTATTAATAATTAAAATGATATCTTTTTCTTTGCTTATACTAATGAACTGTTTAGAATTATTTAGCGGAACTCATAGTTTCGGTAAGTGTGCTGAGGCTCTGGGTCATAATGTAATATCATTAGATATTGATGGAAGAGCCACTATTAATAAAGATATCTTAGAATGGGACTATACAATCTACCCTAAGGATTATTTTGATATAATATGGGCGAGTCCTCCTTGTAATGAATATAGTTGTATGAACTATTGTCGCCCTGAAAAAGTATGTGATATAGAAGGTAGTGATAAATTAGTATTGAAAACATTAGAGATAATCAATTACTTTAATCCTGAGTTATGGTATATAGAGAATCCACAAACATCACTCTTAAAGTCACGACCCTTTATGAAAGATATACCTTATGTAGATGTTGACTATTGTATGTTCGGATGGTATATTAGAAAAAGAACTAGAATATGGACTAATAAACAACACCCTACTATATTATGTGATAAGAAGTGTGGAGCCTATAAAGAGGGTAAGCATTTATCATTTAGTCAATT
>Ga0181392_1000423_pt1 | contig 15918 bp, 20 predicted proteins | sample 15SPOviralmetaG_FD_130083 | JGI IMG/M metagenome (GOLD analysis project Ga0181392, IMG submission 130083) | Marine viral communities from the oligotrophic San Pedro Time Series (SPOT) site, San Pedro Channel, CA, USA - 15 SPOT_SRF_2010-09-15 | ecosystem: Environmental > Aquatic > Marine > Strait... | reverse complement strand
GATGTAATTGATAGTGTATTATACATTAAAGTATTTACTGAAATAGATAATTTAGAATTATATAAATTACAACACGATGAATGGTACGAACAAACATTACGTATGGAATTTTTCTATTATCATTTTGGGACTTTATCAACCGAATTAAGAAGGCAATTAAGAAGTAATAGTGATTTTATTGAAGATTTCTATAAACTATATCCCGAAAAATTTAATGATTATTATGATTAATAATTTAAGATGACTTCATAATAATAATAATAATAATATTTTTTATCTATAATAATTTATATTTATAATTATTATACTCGCCACTATTTAATATACAATAATTACCATATTTTTTTGTTTTATGAATATTTAGATATTTATATCTTTCTTTACTATAAACTTTATTCTTATAATATACATACCATTTATCTTTATCAATTATACCTTCTTGATCGTAACTATTATCTAGATCATTACATTCATGATATATTGGTTTATCATCTTTAATTAAGTTTGCACGTGATTTTCTATTTTCTTTATATTTTTTAGATTCATTTCTAAACTTATCACATTCACAATATTTTATACAATCTTGTGCATTTAATAATTTCTTAGTATATGCATAATAATAATGTTGATATTTTTTTGTTTCTTTAGTTGATGAATATGGATTATCATAATATCTAAGTGTTTCACTCATTTTTAATATTTATGTATATTTTTTTTTTAAATTTCAAACATACGTTTAATATTAATAAATAAATTATATAAGTATAATATAAGCATGTTTGATTTTCTACTATGTATTTACTATAGATGTATTCGTAATCGTCAAGTAGAAGAGTTAGTTGATGAAATATTGGAATTAAAATATAAGAATAAAATATTAAAGTGTAAGATTAAAGAAATTGATGCATTCGTTAATTTAATTAATATGACAAAGATTACAAAATGTATTGATTAGTTTATGCGTTTAAATATCAAAAATTAAATCTATGTTTATACTAAAGATGAATAATAAACAAAAGAGTGATTTGAGGTTTGGTTTTAAAAGTGAGGAAGAAATACATAATATATTAGAAGATGAGTTTGGTACATTATTAAGAAGTAGCAAGAATCCCGAGATGGGTAAATATTATGAGTTTGATAAATATAATGAAGATTATTTTATTGAAGTTAAAACTAGAAGAATTAAACATGATCAATATCCATCATTATTTTTTGGACAAAATAAATTAATGAAAGGAAATGAAATACTTAAGAAGTGTCCAAATTTAAGAATTTTTTATTTATGGAAATGCAATGATGGTATTTTTGGATGGGAACATAAGAGCAGTGAATTTACTATTGAACGTCGTGGAAGATGTGATCGTGGCAAAGACGAATTTGATGAATGTGTAGATGTTTTACAAAAAAATATTAAACCATTAAAAAATCTATTAGATAATATAAATGGTGGTGACAAATAAGATGAAGTTCAATAAGAAATATAAACAACCTTTGAATACTGCAAATGGTAAAGATGATATATCAAGATTAACTGGAATACCGATGAAGATATTAGATGATGTATATGATAGAGGAGTTGGTGCTTTTAAAAATAATAGAGCAGCAGTAAGACCATCAGTAAAGTCTGCAGAGCAATGGGCAATGGCAAGAGTTTATGCATTTGTTATGAAGGGTAAAGCATATAGAACTGCTGATAAAGATTTAGCGGATAAAGTAAGAAAGAAAAAGATTAAAGGTTATATTAGATAAGTTTTTTTTTAGGCATAATAAAATATCCATTATTTTCATCATTATCAATTATCTTAAGTTTCATTAAAGCAAATAATGAAGATAAAAAATATTCATGGTCACTTCTACGGATAGATAGTTTATTATATTTCCTTCTATATATTATATTACAAAATTCAGTAAATGCTTTTATCATAACTTTAATATTAAAGTTCTCTTTCATACATTTCAATATTAAGTGCTGACCTTGATATTGATATTTCTCAAATGTTTTTTTATTTGTTAATGCAAATGAACTAATCAGTAATCCTTTATAATATAAGTTAAGTGATCCATTAATTCCATTATATATCATTATTATCTATATATTAAGTATAGATATTATCTTTAAATGTCAATTAATCTATTATTATACTCTTTAAGTGGTAAAATACTACTATTTAAGGTATATATTTTAAAATATATACTTCTTTAAGTCATTTAAAGCAGTATTAATGGTATAATATTAGATATATAATGCATATATATGCTCTAATACGTCTTTTTATCATTATTATTATCTATGTTATAATATAATGGATAGACAAAAGACATTTAAAAACAAAATCAATAATATAAGTATGAATAAAAATATCATTCATAATAATATGAACGATGATTTTAATTATTGGGAAGAAACGCAATATTATCCGATATGTACAAAATGTGGTTGTAAGATAACATCAACCGATTGGTGTAGTAGAGAGTGTTGGATAAATCAACGATACAAAAGAGATAATAATAATAATAATAATAATGATGACTTCATGAATTATGATAATTATAAAAATACGGATGACTTCATGTATAAAACTGAATATGATATTCTACAAATTGAACCACCAATTGATGAACATAAATTAAAAAAACAATATCATAAGTTATCTTTAAAACATCATCCCGATAAAGGTGGTGATTCAAATACATTTATTAAAATTAAAGATGCATATAATAATTTATTATTAGTATGTTGATTTCTTAGTTTTCTTAGTTTTCTTTTTTTTCATATCACTATCTTTCATTATACTACCATCGGGCATTCTATGAAATCCTTTTGGTACTTTATCGCTTTTCTTTTTTGATTTTGAATTATAACCATCAAATATTTTATCGGGTTTAATTTTTTTATCATCATTTATTACACCTTTAATATCTATTTGTATTTTATCATACTCGGTAGTAGGTTTCACATTTATAGTTTTCTTTTTCTTTGGCATTTATAATTATATTATATTTTTTTTATTAAAAATTTTTTATATTATTATATTATAAATATGAGTTTAGTAATAACATCTAATACCTCGCAAGAGAATTCCCCCGAATTCTCTAATGCATTCAAACCCTTCTCTTATCAAAATAGATTATTAAATACTATGAGAATTCCTCCTAATAGTGAAATCGCATTACAAAGTGCAAAGATTAATAAAAATGGATTATTTGTTTTAGATAGAAGCAATGCTGACTTTTGTCATTATTTTGGAACTCCCATTGGTGATCATCTAGCACTCGTTGGAACTGAAATTCCCGATCTTGATAGTAGTACCACACAACCGTTTAGAGGACAAATTGGAGCGGGTGAGGCATTTGCTGCTGGTGGAAAAAATGAAAGAAATGTTGATGATATGGCAGATGATCTACAAAAAGGTTTTAATAAATGTGCTTTTCATCCATCTTTAATTAATGGCGATGATGATAGTTTTATTGATGTTTCAGCATCGTATGACGCAACTACAAATTCATTCAAAGGTTTTGAAATTGTATCTACTCAATCTACTGCCGTTACTCAAGTCCTCGCAAAAGATATAGTTTGGACTGATATATCTAAAAATAATGCAAGCACGGGATTTACACAAAACTTAGGTGTAGTTACATCTACCGATAAAGGTGGTTACTTTGTGCAAAATCGTCAGTATCCAGTTAGTCAAAATGATGGTAATGCTGTATTTGATATTAACAATGCTGGTGCTGGAGGATGGATGGTTGGTTTATCTAGAATTAATAAACCTCTTGATATTGGTGCTGGCGATTATGCTTACTATCCAAATTACTTTGATTTCAGTAGAACTACTGGTGCAGCAGCATCGGGTCGTTTTAGGGCGGGTCAATTTAGATATGCTGATATTTGTGTAGCAAATGTTGGTGGAAGTTTAAAAATATTCCAATCGGGTGCTAGAGGTGCTAGTGGTGGTGCTGGTGCTCCCGAAGTTAATGGTATATTCATGAATGAAGTACTTTATTTTGGTAGTTTTAACACTAATTTTAAAACTGCTTATGCCGTTGCTAATGAATGGAGTAAGGTTGATTTTCAATTAAGTAATGAAAAATTAAAAATTACATTAACTAAAAAGAGTGATGGATCTAAAGTATTGATGGCGGATTACACCACATTACAAGCAGCGGGTGGAGCAAAAAATAATGTTATTAATCCAATTAATGCTGCTAAATGGGCAATGTATCCAGTAGCTGGTGCAGATGGAGCAGTTCCACGAGTAATTGGTTTAGATAGTATTGACCATTACACTAATTATCCAGCATATACTGATACAAGATATGACGATCACGATTGGTGGGGATGGTCTCAAACAAACAACGAAACTGCATTATGTAGAGAATTAGAACAACGTCCATGGAATGATGCTGGGTCTAGTGTATTACTTGAACCACAAGGTCTTAATGCATCAAAAGGTATGAATGGATATGAATCTCTCGTTATAACGTCTAAAAGTCAAATTTATGGAGATAGCACAAATGAATGTAGTTCCAGTAGAATTTTAGGTTTTGAAGGTCAACCCGTATCTATTCCAAAAAGTGATTTGAATATATTACAAACTACTAATATTAGTGCTAGTGTTCCAAAATTAATTAGTAATATTTCATTATTTATTAGATTGAATAATTTCACTCAAAATAGTATGAATGCTAGAAAAGGAACAAGCAGCAAGATTGTTGCACATTTACCACGCTTTGATAATAGTGGTAATGAAACGGGTGGACTTTACTTTGAACCACATGAGAAAACTTATTTAGCATTGAATAACCCCGAAGAAATACTTATTAATAGTTTTGATGTTGACTTTGTTTATGAAAATGAACAATTATGTACAGCATTAAGTGGAAAATCTATTGTATGTTTCCATATTAGAAAAGAGAAAATGTAATTTATTTAAAAATAAAATCTACATATAATATATAGACAATATGGATATGACTGCAGAGCAAATCGCTAAAGTTTTAACCAATTACAAAAATAAAAGAATTAGAGAAAATAACTATTATCATAATGTAACAAAAGATAAAGAGGAGTTTAAAATTAAAAATAGAGAAAGAGCAAAAAATCATTATATCAATGGTTATAAAGATAAGAAAAAACAAAATTATGAAAACAATAAAGATTTAATGAAAATGAAATCATTATATAGTTATTATAGAAAAAATGATAAGATTGATAAATTTAAGGATAAGCATCTAGATAAATATAATGTTCTAATTGAAAATGGATTCATCAAAGATAAAGTTATCAAAGATGAAGTCATCAAAGATAATAATTAATATGTTTTTTTACTGATATTTTTTTTTATATTCATATTATAAATATGAGTGAATATGTTGATACAAAACTTATAAATTGTAATCGTTTAGCATCAGTTGAATCAAGGACTGGTAATGATAGTAATCCCGCTGTATTTACAAATCCATTAAATGAAACTATAAGATTAGATGTTGGTGATAAGATATCAGTTGAACGTGCATTCGTCAGTGAAATTGGTGCGGGTAATCCGCAAACTATTGAATATAAAGGTTTAGCAACTGGAAATAATCCAGTAGCAACTCATACTGATATTGTTTATGGTGATTATTTTTATAATAAATCTACTACTCATGATCCAAATTATAGATTAGGTAATTATCGTTCTATTACTACAACATTAAAAGTTAAACATAATCCACCATTACCAACTGATGAATTTGTAGATTTAAGAGATAATTTAGCACCATTGATTTTTGGTTATTATATTACATCAAATGAATATCCAAATTATATTCAACAACCAAGAAGATTTGCACAAAATGCTGATACAAGAGGTTTAGTTGGAACTAATTATAGTTATTATAAAGGTAATGATTCTACTGGATTCGGATCAACTTTTTTCACTGCTAATACTAACGCACCATGTCTTGCTGATTGGATAAAACCACAATTTGGTGGTATCGTATATAAACAAAAATGCGATAATACTAGATTTACATTATTTATTAAAGATAAAATTGCTTATTCAGCAACTGTTACTAATGCTAAAGAACAATTTCCAAAACAATTTCATAATGGTGTTTTTAGTGAATGTAATTATCTTAGAATTAGAGAAAGAAAAGATATTGAAATTAAAAAAGGATTTAATACTCCTTCTGCTGTTGCTTCACAAATATCACAACAATTTACTGAAACAAGAAACGAGCAAATATTTGAAATTAAAGATGGAAACGGTTTTTTAAGACCCATTACAAAAACAATTGAAACTACAACTTATAAACCCATCAATGCACAAAATATGTGGAATTTTTGTACTCAAACACTTGCGGGGTATGAAGCACAAGACCTTGCTGCTGGTGTAGCACCATCACAATTAGCAGTTGATTATATTGCTACATTTGGTTATATTGGTGTTAAACGACCCGAGATATTTGAGAATGGTAGAGAGATGGCAGAATTAGAAACAGTAGTTATAAGAAATGATACTGGTGCTGTCATTGTTGACCAATTATTACCACATGAAGGTTTCCAAATAGTTGAAGCAAGGGGAATACCCGATCCAGCAGTAGCAACTAATCAAAACATTTTTTTATATACTAATATAGAATATACTGAAGCGAATTGTAAAAGATTAAGAGAGTTTTTTGATACTCAAGCATTATATCCCGAACTATGGGATCAACTTGAAGAAACTACATATTATAGTGATGTAAATGTTGATATCATAAATTTCCCCGATAATTTTGGTAATGAAAGACCAACAATAAATAATAGTAGAATATTCCATATGAATAAATATACAACTACTAATACTATAAATCCACATAATGAAACTTTTGGTGATGATGCTTTTACACAAAGAGCTGCTCCAAATAATATTGAAACATCTAGTGTTCCGTGGTTTCAATATTATGATGATAATTTTAGAGATACTTTTATTCCACCAAATCAATGGGCATCAATAGCAAGAGATGGTGTAAGTTATGGTTTTGCTACTCCACATAAATTTCAAAATTATAATGCTGATGGAACTGTTCCCGATGAACCATTATATTTAATAACTATTACAAACTATAGTGTTGCGGGGACTCCAGCAGATTTATTTACTGGTGCTGGAAAAAGTATAGAAATAGGTAGGAGATTTGGATATGATTTTCATAGCACCGCATATGGTACTGCTATTGTTACACCTTATTCGGGTTATAGTAATATGGATATTGGAACTCTATGTACTACTAATAATGCCCCGGGCACTATCATTACTTGTAGCGATACTTGTAATCATATAAAAAATTTTGGTACTACTAGTGGTTCTACTACTGATTTAATGCCTTATATGACTCAAACTTATGTTGGTGCTAATAATCCCGAAATCGCTTATAATGGAGAAAATAATAGATTTGAATTTAAAAGATTACATACATCAAATAATATTGGTAATAAATTTAAGGCGGGTGCTGGTGCATCAAGTATTGTAAGTAAGGCATTTACTCCACCAAATGGTCTTGGTTTTAGAGATTTAACACCACCAACTAAAAATGCTGAAGCGGGAACAACAGTTTATAAGATTAATCCAAGACCGAGTCAATTTGGATACTCACCAACTTTTAAACCTTATAATACAAATAATTTTGCACAAAGAAGTAATGTATATCCCGAAACAGCATCTACTATGGTTAGTGGTGGACAAAAAGATAATACACAAATATATAATGCTTGGAATAATAATATTAGTCCTTATACTGTCTTTGATAGTCACGGTGGAATATACATTGATAATTGGGGTTTTGATGAGGATAATTGGGTAGATAATTTTTGGGACATCTTGGGTTTTGAATACGATTCAGTAAATGCTCCAGCATCTACTAAAAATGTATTAACTAAAAGAGTTAATAATGATAATAGTAGTGCTTTATATAGACCAACTACGAATGCTGAAGTTGTTTCTACCGATACAAAGGCATATGTTACAAATCAATATGGAGCATCACAATATACAACTGCTGTTCCTTATCCAAGTTGTGTTATTGATTATCATGCTGTTGCTGGTCCGCCAAATGATATATGGTTATTTAAAGGTGCTAATAAGGACAACGGTTATGTTAATAATGCTGTAACAGCACAACCATTAGAAATATTTGATGAAGTTTCAATACAAACTGAAAGCACTAGTATTACTGCAACTAATATTCAAAAGAGTGTTTTAAGACCATACTATACTATTAGAAGTGATATATTAGAAGGTGCTACTGCCATTGGTGGTAATCCAACGGGTGCTAATCTACCAATTATTTCTATAGTAGATAAATATAGTGGTGCTAGTGATTATTTCCTTGGAAATCCAAGTGATCTACAATTCACTGTTACTAAACCAACAGTTATAGCAGATATTACAACATCAATCCATGATAGTGATGGTAGATATGCTAATGTAGATAGAACTAGTGCAGTAATCTATAAAGTTGAAAAAATAAAAAAAACACCAATTGGATTAATAGAACAAATGTTAGAGGACAATGATAAAGAACAAAAAAAGAAAAAATAATTTGAAATTAATTAATTATATATTTTATATATATATAAAAGATGTTTATTTGTACAAGCAAAACTTGGAGTGCAGAAGAATATGACCAAATATGTTCAAAACCTTGGAAGATTGTAGATAATGATGGAGATTATAATGATGATTGGTATCGTGATGAATTAACAAATTTAGTAATTGATGATCATTGGACGTATGATACATTAGTTCCATCCATTGAACAAGATATTAAAGATGGATTAACTGTTGAAGATATTTTAGAGAAGTATGTAAGTAAAAAAGAATAATGTAATTTTGTAATTTATATTTTAATATTTAATCATAATAAATAGTATGACTAAAATGGTAATTGAAAAAGGCACTGCAAAAAATAAGAAACTTAAGGCAATTTTTTATGACGAGAAAGGTAAAAAGATAAAAACGTCACAATTTGGCGATATCCGCTATCAAGATTATACCCTATCAAAAGACAAAGAACAGCGAAAAAGATACTTGGCGAGACATAAAAAAGATTTATCCAAGGGTGATTATATGTCACCATCTTTTCTTTCGTATTACATACTATGGGGCGATTCAACATCTCGTAATACTAATATAAAGAAATATAAAAAAATGTTTAAATTAAAATAATCTTTGATATATATAAATGTATTTGTTGTTTTATACTTTAGTAATGGATATACTTAGACAACCGCCATCTCCTTATGATTCACATGGATGTTGTGTAAGTTGTGGATACACTTACTGCGAATCACTTAATGAATGCATAAGATCATGGGAAACATATTGTAAAAGTTTAGATAACGGCCATTAATTCTTATATTTAAGTAATTCTTATATTTAAGTAATGCTCTAATATCAATGGTATGGATAGTGATATCTAAATCGGTTTATTTATGTAATTCTTATATTTAAGTAATTCTTATATATAAGTAAAATATATAATATAATATAAATAATATAGTTAATATAGTTAATATAATTAATAACATCCGTTAAAGGGATTATATTCCTCTTGTGGTGGTGCAACTGCTCTACGCAATTGATTTCTAATTGCTTCTTGTTCTTTATTTTTTTCTTGATCTATTTTCTTTTTTTCTTTTCTTGATTTACGAATCTTTTCATAATTCATAATTGCATTAAGTTGTGCATCTTCTAAATCTTGTTTAGTAAATGTTTGTTCTTTTACAATATCTTTAATTGGTTTTGGTTCTACATCATCCTCTACTTCTTCCTTTAATGCTCTAACTCTTTTAACTTTTTGTTTCTTTAATAATTCCTTTTCTTCTTTTTCTAATGCTTTACTTTCTTTTCTCTCTACCGCTTTTGCTTTTCTTGCTGCCATTGCTTTTACTCTTGCTGCTTTTAATTTCTCCTTATGTTCTTCAGTCATAGGTGGTCTTTTCTTACGTGGTTTACCCTTCTTAGTTAATTTAACATTTTCTAGTGGTGCAACACTTTCAGTTCCTTGTGCATTAATAGGTGAATGATTTTCGGGCATATTAAATATCTCATTAACATTCATGTCATCTCTTTTAGATTTTGCTTTAGGTACAATTTCATCTAATACTTCTTTAGTTTCATCTACATTAGTATCTTTATCTTCATCAAAGTCATCCATTTCATCATTAATATTATTTACTACTACGTTTGCATCATTTGCATCTTCTTCATCACTGGGGATAAAATCCATTTTCACTTGCGGTAAAAAACTCATTACTTTTAGTTATAATATATATTTTAATTTACTATTATTTATTTTAAATTATTATTAATTATTAAATATTGATTACTTTAATCTTTTCTTTATTATTAATATATAAATAGTATAATTATTCATCTTTATTATCACGAAGTTGTCTAATTTTCATATCTTTAACTTTAATAAGACGGTCATCTTCAATCAACTGCTCTCTTTGATCTAATATTAAATTAAACATTTGTTTTATAATCTTACTATCATCATAACTTTTTAATTGTTGTTTTGTATTATATTCATGCTTTTTATCTTTGAACTCTAACATAGTTGCAATAGTCTTAAAGTCCTTATCAAATAAAGCGTTTTTCTCTAATGCGGATAATTCTTTTCTATTCATTGTATATTATATATTATATTTTATTTTTAAGTAAATTACTTATATTTAAGAATAATGCAATATTAATGATTTGTATATCAATATCTAAAATAGTTTATTTATGAAATTCTTATATTTAAGTAATTCTTATATTTAAGTAAAATACTTATAATTATTTCAAGTCGTATTTTCTCATTCAACTGATATACTAATATCTTCATCATTACTATCTACAACACTATCTATATTACTATCTACATTACTATCCTCTTGTGTTTCAACTTTTTCTTTAATAATTGAATCTCTATAAGGGACAATTGCTTTAAGACCATTACATATAATTGGTTTTCTAACATTTGGATATTTATCTTCAAACTTTTTATTGAACATAGTAATAATATCTAAATCAATAGTTGGACTACTCTCTAATAGATTATCATATTCACTTCTACATACTTTTAAGAAATCTCTACAAGGTTTTCTTTTCTTATCATGTAAACTTAATTCTATTTCAATTGCTCTTCCAAGTTTAGACCACGCTAATGCACTAATTCTATGACCTTCAAAAGTCTCAGCATATTTTAAAAAAGATCCAAGTGTTCCAAGTATTCCGCAAAATATATTGAACCCACCAACAACAGCAGTAAATCCGTGCTGATAATCTTTTGGTATATAACTATCAACCGCAAAATTACCAACGCCAGTTAATGTTGATAATACTATAATTGGTATTTGTAGATGTTGATATTTTCTTTTATATTTTCTTGTACTATAATTATGTATCCATGCATAACATGTAGATATTTCTCCCCACTCACTTAATAACTCTTCTATCTCATCACTCCAATCATCTATATTTTCGGGTAAAGGTCTTGGTGTATGTAATCTCTCCATTTATTAATAATATTATTTTATTTTGAATATTAAAATATTGATATAATTATATATGAGTGATTATACCAACCCTTTTGAACCTAAACCGATAGAGAAAGTCAAGAATGACATTCATGCTATAAATAGAAACATAAATCAAATCAAAATGGATATAATAAGTATGAGAAGTGATATATCAATAATTAAACAATTGTTAGATGAAAGAGAAAAAGAAAAAGCAATTCCAATATCAAAAGGTTGGATTTGGAATACATATTAAGTTATTTTTTTAGAGTTTAAATTTATATTAAAATATATAGTATATAATATATAAATGGAAAAATCCAAAGTTAAAAAACCACCAAAAGTTTTTAAAGTAAAAGACCCCGACCGCGATAGTAAATTTAGTGATATACATCCACATCTACCACAACCACCATCATTACTATTGATTGTCGGCAGCGTCAAAGCGGGCAAATCAAATTTATTGGTCAATATTTGTTGCAACCCACAGTTTGGATATAATAAAGCACTAGACACAATTAAAATTATATCAAACACACTCAATGCAGATCCCAAGGGACAACTACTAAATAAATATTTTGATTGTGAAGATCATTATAATGATGAAATGATAACTGATATAATTGAAAGTCAAAATAAATTACAAGAGCAAGGTCAAACAAATAACATGGGAATTTTTCTAGATGATGTATTAACAAAAGATTTCAAAAAAACTAATGCTGTCTCATTCCTTGCAACCCGTTTTAGGCATCACGATATTTCAATTCTTTGTTTTTTGGTTCAATCATTTCGTGCTGTTAGTGGTTTAATTAGAAATAATGCAACTGATGTAATTATTATGAAACAACAAAACGCAAAAGAGTTAGAGAAGTTAAATGAAGAATATGGTGATTTGTTCCCGAATATATTTATGGACATTTATAAAAAAGCAATAGAAGATGAACCGTATTCATTTCTCTACCTTGACCTTCAAACATCGCCCGCAACTGCGTTCGTGAGATTTGAAACAAAGATTGCTGAAGGTGAGAAAAAACTTTTTTAATAAAATAATAAATATAATTATATATTATATAATATAAAAAATGGACTTATATGGAAGTGGAGCATCTATATCTCAAGCAAATGCACAAACGGATGAGGCAAGACAATTATCTAGAGCAAATCAAGATTTCAATAATACTTTAGCAGAACAATTAGACACAACTAATCTTGAATTAGATCAAGATAAACAATCTAAATTAAATAAAAATATATTAAGTGGTGCTACAAATGCTGGTAAACTTGGAATAATAAGTAAGAATAAAATGTTGGGTGGCAAAGAAATTAAAACTACATTAGAAGAAAGAATCGCAAAAGACCCCGATAGATTAGCAAGAAATCGTAGAGCAGCAACAGCAGCAAGAGCAGAAGGTGTTGCTCCTTTACCACCCGCCGAGGAAACTGCTGGAGAAGTATTTGAAGGTGAACGGGGAGGAACACGACTTGGTTCGGCAGCAGTTGAAGGCGGTGAAGTTGCTGGAGTAGTTGGTACTAGTGGAGCAGCAAGGGGTCTATTAAAAGTTGCTGAAAGTGGTGCTGGCAAAACACTTTTAAAAGTTGGTAAAGTTGGAGTTGCTGGTCTTGGTGGTGGTTTAGATATTGCACAAGATATTGGAAATATTGCTAGTGGTAAAAGTGGTATGGAAGTATTTGGATCTAATACTGCAAGTAGATTTGGTAACATTGCTAATATTCTTGGTAGTGGTTTAGAAGTTGCTGGTGTTGCTACTGGTGGAATAACTCCATGGTCAATCGCATTAGAAGCAGCGGGAGCGGGTGTTGGTTTACTTGGAAGTTTAGCAGAAGCGGGTGGAGAAATGGAAGCGAGTGATGATGCTAAAACAAGTGCTGATGCTGATATTACATCTCAACAAAGAGGAGCAGTATTAAGTTCTAATGTTGAAACCGCTGTTGGAAGAAGTAATTAATTAATCCAATTGGTCTTTTATTTTATTTTTTTTTTAATTTATTTAATAAGATTTATTTTATATTAGTATATTATAAAATGAGTTCCTTTTGGAGAAATGATGACAAAATTAAAGTATCACAAACACAAGTTTCCGTTCCATCTACTAATGGTCGTTCCTATACTGGAACGGCGGGACAATCGGGTAGACGTATAGATTTTGAAATACCGCCTACTGTTAAATTTATGGATGGCAAAAATTCATATTTACAATTTGACATTAAAATTGGTATTCCCGCAACTCTTACACCAACTCGTCTGCATCTTGATCCGTTTATTGGAGGTCAAGCAGTTGTAAGAAATTTAAGGATATATAGTGGTTCTCGTTCGGTATTACTTGAAGAGATTAGTGATTACAATGCTAAAGTTCAAATGCAGTATTCTTATAATCAAGATGATAGTATGAGAGCGATGCGAGCGATGAAAGAAGGTTCTTTAGTAACCAATGTTGAATCCCGTGGAACTCTCGGTACATCAGTATCTAACAATATTGATATTGAAACTAATCCTTATTATAAACCCGTTGGAACTGTTCCCGTTGGACGCGACTGGGGAAATGCTGATGATTTCCTTACTGCTAAAGTATCACTCCCAATACATTGTGGACTATTTGCTGAAAGTTCAAAAATCTTCCCCGTTATGATGACTGATGGTCTTTTTGTGGAAGTGGATATTGAAGACCCAGCAAGATTTGTTAAGCAGTTAGATAGTGTCAATCGCCATCGTCGTATGAAACAAAATCCAATCTTCCACGGTGTTGATGTTGGTGGTAATCCTTTAACTATTGTTAATGCTACAAACCGCACTGAAATCTTTTTAGGATTACAAAACAATATGATGAGAGTTGAAAATTGTCCATTCGTAAAAGGCGAACGTATTGGTATATGTAGTGCTACTAATCCAAGGAGTGAATGTGCATTAACTCTAACTGCTAGTGGTGGACAAGGATATCCAAAGATTGAAAATATTGAATTAGATGGTTCGGGTAAAATTAAGATAACTTGTGAACAATTTCAAAATAGTGATAGTGGCACGGGTGTTGAAGCAACATCCAACAACTTTATTTTATTCAGTGCTGCTATTGATACTGATAGACGTGAAAATGATGATGCTACTGCTGTTCTTGTTGCTGCTACTACAGCATATCCTATTACTACTGAAGTTTCTAATGCTGAGATTGTTGTTCAGCAAGTTGGTGTTGATCCGCGATATGAGGCGGGAATGATGAAACGGATGCGAGATGGTGGTACGATAGAAATTGACATTCCAAGTGTAACAAATTACAAACATTCATTATTATCATCCAATCGTAATGCTACAATCAATCTTGCAGTATCTAACACTCGTGCTAAATCTATGATTGTCATGCCAACTGATGCAAGGACTTTGAGTGTTGCTGATTTGATGGCGGGAGCAAAAGATGCTTATGAAGAAGAGACAACTGATATGGATGGACGTCTCCATAGTATCCGTAGTGGTCAAGTTGGTATCATAGACCATCTTACATCTTATCAAATGGTTGTAGATGATAAACTTGTTCCATCTCGTCCTATTGTAGTATCTAAAATTAATAAGGGTGAATCTATTGCTGCACAACCTCTTATTGAATTAGAGAAAGCACTTAATCAAGCGGGAATTGTTCCAAGGTCTTTTACTGATTACAATCGTAATTTCTTAATTGGTCGTGCATATGCCCTTAATGACGGCGTTGCTAATCTTAATAACAAATCAAATCAGTTACAACTATTATATAATGAAACAAATGCTGCTGGTGCTGATAGACCTCCGTCAAGAGACAAACTCCTCTTTTGTTTCTTATTCCATATTAGACGTATTAGTATTAAAGGAGAAAGTGTTACGGTTAGTTTATAATTGATATAATATTTTCTATGTATCTTTTTTTTAATTTTATATTTAAATTTTTATATATGTATATATATAAAATGACTAAAAAGTATCTCTCCGTTCTCCCAAACAACGTTCCGTCTTCGGGCAAAGTTTCGTTTGCTCGCGGTAATCCAATCCTTACTATAACCCTTGGTCGTCAAGATGCTGTACTTGATTTATCGTCTATTAGACTTTCGGGAGATTTAAATATATGGCGTGATGCTGCGGGGACTCTACACCCAACCGATGCTGCTGCTGTTGAACTCCGTGGTTCTCATAAACTTGGAATTTATTCTGCTATTGATCAGCTAGTTTTTCGTCACGCTGAGACAAAACAAGTAATTGAACATATTAGACACTATGGACGTTTCATGAGTTCCTACTTGCCGACTATGGCTGGTATGCAAGATGTATCGGGACATCTATCTAAGAGTGCTTTAATTATGCCTAACTATCAATCGTATCGTGATAACGTTATCCGCAATGATCAAAATTC
>Ga0181392_1000421_pt1 | contig 16003 bp, 10 predicted proteins | sample 15SPOviralmetaG_FD_130083 | JGI IMG/M metagenome (GOLD analysis project Ga0181392, IMG submission 130083) | Marine viral communities from the oligotrophic San Pedro Time Series (SPOT) site, San Pedro Channel, CA, USA - 15 SPOT_SRF_2010-09-15 | ecosystem: Environmental > Aquatic > Marine > Strait... | reverse complement strand
GTTGCCCCACTTCCTACAAATTCAATATCATCAGTTGTACTATCACTACCTGATAGTCTTAGTTTTGTAGTGCTCGAAGGTATACTTACTGTATATGTAGTTCCCGAAGCTCCGCCTGCGGCACTTGAAGAAGTAGAGTCTACATAAGCTTTTGTAGCTGCATCAGTCGTAGATGTTGGAGTACCAAGACCAGTAATTTTATTAGTACCCATTGCAATAGCACCACTAAATGTTGCTCCTGATAAACTTGCTTTTGCATTTAATGCTGTTTGCTGCGCAGTTGATACAGGCTTATTTGCATCAGAAGTATTGTCTACGCTTCCAAGACCAACCATAGATTTACTAATACCCGCTACAGTTCCTGTAAATGTTGGACTAGCTAGATTTGCTTTTGCTGATAAATTTGTACTTAAATTATCAAGTTGTGTTTTATCACTAGCACTTAAGCTTCCTGCCGCACTTGCGGTTGCCGCACTAATTGATACTGTTGGGGTTGCGCCACTTGTTACAGATATAGGTGAAGTGCCTGACACGCTTGTTACTCCTGAACCCGCAGAAATTCCTAAATTTGTAAGAGCATTTGCTTTTTGTGTAGAACTTAGATTTTGTGAACTAGTGTCTACTCTTAATCTATTTGTAAGTGCAGTATTGATTGTTGCAACAGCATCATCATCGTCATTTAATCCTTCGGCAAGTTCATTTAGAGTATTTAATGTACCAGGAGCACCATTTACTAAACTTGAAATTGCAGCTTCTACATATCTTGTTGTTGCTGCAAGATTATTATTTCCTGTGCCTGCTACATAGTTTTCACTTGAAACAGTTGGTAAGATACTGGTTTGATCGGGTAAAAGTACGCTTCCTGTAAAAGTTGAGCCATTTAAAGTTGCAAATCCAGAGTCTAAACTAATTGTTGCTGTTTGAGTAGGTGCCGAGCCTGTAACTGCAACATTTAATCCAGTTGTAAAATTGAGTGTTGTTGCTGTAGTAGCTTCTTGAGTACCATCTTCCTGCAAAATAACACCTGCTGTTGAGTTTACAACAGAAGTTTCATCAATAATAACTCCAGAGAGTTGTAAATTTGTTCCATCAAAAAGAATATGTTTATCTGCTTTTCCAAAGACCATCTTTCCATTTGTAAGATCCATAAAAGCACCCGCTTCGGAACCTGAAGGAGCTGTATTTGCATCTGGAATACTTCCACCTTTTACTGTACCTGCTGTAATACTTCCTATATCTGCTGTTATTGAAGATAAAGTTGTTACATTCATTCTATCCGCAGTAACAGTTCCTAGTACTAGTAAATCACCATCTATAACTTCTGTTTGTTCTGTCCAGTTACTTGATCCTGCATAAATCCAAACTTTCTGTGCTGTTGGACTCGCGAGTGTACCTGTGTAAAAGAATGCTTGATCTCCTACAACTGCTGTTGATGGTTGGTTTCCGGAACCAGTATTCCAAGCTGTATTTGCAGCACCCGAAGTGGTTGGTAATGAAGAAACAGAGATATGCCATCTTCCCGCACCTCTTTCACCATCTTGTCTACTAGCATATACAAATGGAGCTGACCAAGCTGCGTCTTGCGGAGCTTTTCCATCGCTAGTAAGTACTCTCGTAATGGCATAAATTAAATCTCCATTATTTGTTGTTGTAGGCACACTAAGTTGCCAGCCCGTAGCTGCACCTGCGGCAGGGTCTGCAAAAGTACCCGCATTTGAATTTACTGAAGGCGCACTTCCATTATTTGTAACAAGAGCGTATAATAGTCTTGTTATACCAAGTTGTGGGGAGAGCGTTGTATCTAAAGATAAGAAAGAAACCATCTGATATCCTGCATTAGTTTCTTTATAAACTCTAGATATAATTGTATCGTTCGTAAAATCAAAATGATAATTATTTGTAGAAGCACTAGAATTATTCGGAATAGTCATAGCTCTATCTATATATAATATAGTATTACTCTTAATACTTGATACTCTAGCCGCGTCTGATCCAACTACTAAGACGGCTCCTACTTGTAGTTCTGTGGTAAATGCTGTTCCTGAACCTGTAACTATCCCTTCTGAAGAACCTAATAAACTACCTGTTATACTTGTTAAACCCGTAGTTTCACTACCGTTTCCTGCATCAAACCAATAAGGAACTCCATGAGAAGGGCTCTTATTATATTTCAAAAGTTTTAACATGTTTGAGGTAACATCTGCTCTCATAATCATATAATGATGTTCATGAATAAAGGTACCTGGTTCAGATTGAGCTGCCCATGTTATAGTAGGCATACCACTAATACTTAATTGGTAGGTATTAGTATTGGTACTTGTATTTCCTAATCGTGCGCTATTTAACTGTAAAGGTTTAAATCCATAAACATTATCGTCAAAACTAAATAAACCAGATGAATTTAAAGTAGTTACAGTACTGCATAAGCCCCCATAAGGAAGACCTAAAGGCATTCTATTAAGGTTATCTACAAATCTATCTGTAGAAGTTACATTAATTGTTTTAGGTACTGATTTATTTTCTAAAATATTTAGAACTCTAATAGAGACACTGTAAGTACCTTGAGGTATATTTTTAAAAGTTAGTATTGTAGAGTTTTTATCTACTCGAAGAGGGTTTTCATAGTTAGAAAAATTATGTTCTATAAAATATCCATGTAAGTGTTCGTATTCTGAATTTATTGTTTCCGAAGTTGTTCCTCCTCCAGAGGCTCCTACAGTATAAGTTTTTCCTGCAGGAGCAACCCAACTTACTACAATGCTATCACCGATTGATCCTTCTTCTCGAGGTCCTATTGTTGCCGCCAATCCTGTAACTGGAGGAACAATCTCAGTAGGTGTAACAACAGGTGCTAAAGCTTCTGGAACATAGGTTGTAAAATCTTCGTCTATAGAAGAATATTTAGAGTCATAATGCTCTACAGCTGTAATATCATATTCATTTTTATTTGTTTGTGCAATTCCTAGAACTCTATACTCTTTTGCTGAGCCGGCTACAGTTAGTCCACTTCTATTTTCAGTAAGTACCCACATATGTTCCGCAGTTGGCGCACTACTAAATTGAGGAGAAACACTTAAAGAAGTTCGAACACCAGAAGAATTTTGAACTGCTCGTGTTTCGGTTCTTATGTTATCTTTCCATTCTAAACTTAAAGAAGTTGTTGCAGTTGCACTACCTTTTGCATTTGCAGCATCTTCTTCACTGTCTATATCTTGTAGAGTATATGTTCCATTATTATTAGAATCTATAAATGCTTGCGTAATTAAATCTCCCGCGACATAATTAACGCTGTTAACTGTCATATCTTCAAGAGCAAATGCAGAAGGTTTTATAAATACTACACTTAAATCATATGTTGAGCCAGAAATAAGACTAACGCTTGAGTCTAAAGGAATTGTAGTTACTGAAATAGATCCTGTATTACTTATTCTACCTCCATATCTTGTGGCATTTCTATCAGAATCTTGTACGTTTATTATATCTCCTGGAGTTATATAGCTTCCATTAATACCAGTAGAGAAACTCACTATTTCTCTTTGGTTTGCTGCAGTCCATAATTTCCACTTACCATATCGCGTAGCTTGTGCTTCTGAAGTACATCCATAAGCTACAGCTTCTTGTGTAATTATTCGTTGGGTTTTTGCAATCTCTCTTTTATCTTCTACTATTAAAGGTTGAAGAGCATAATTGTTATCTGCATTGTTCCAACTTACTACTACTTGATTAATTCTAGTTTTTGAGCCTGTAGTTTCATAGCTAAAAGATCCATCAATAACATTCGCTTTTGTAAAATTATATACAGGAGACGCTGGAGCATCAATAGTTGGAAAAATCTTACCGTCTAAAAAGTATAATAAACCTAAAAAGTTTGTAGCTAAGTCTTTCAATACTTTATAAGAATCAGCTTGCTTGGTCATGTAAGTATTTAAAGTATAACGAGGCTCTAAACCTCCTTTGCCATCACTTACTAACTCATCACAATATCTCGCAATTCTATATAAAGAATACTTATCAATTTCTATATCTTCTATAAAATCTCCAAGTCCGTACCTATTATTTGTAAGTATATCAAAATAAATCCAAGCAGGATTATTTGTGTAAGTTAATTCTGTTCTGAAAGATCCATTCCAGTCTTGATACGTATTTTCTACCGCTCCGCTTGTAACATTTCTATTATAATTTGCAACGCCTGTAGCGCTTTCTTCTCTTGTAACATAATTCGAAGGAACTCTTATTAATTTGCCTCTTAGATGATAAGTTCGTTGAGGTAAATCTGCAAACTCTTTTGTACTAAAAGTAGTTTCAGCAAGTGCAGTATAAGGATGATTTAATTTTTCATTTAAAATAGCAGTTGTACCAGTAATTCCTCCGGTGGTTAAATTTGTCCAATCACTTTTTGCAACATTCCCCACATCATCATACCCAGGATTTTCATGAGTATCTAAACGAGAGATTCTAATTTTAAAATCTGCAAAAGGACGAAATCTTTCTAACCCTAAAGTGTGCTCAAAAGTTCTAGAATTTGAATAATTTCCGCTATGAACTAAAGCAGGTCTCACAACAATGTAACTTCCGAAAGAAGAAGATGCTTCTTGTTTTATTGCTATTTCTATTTTATATCTTATGTAAGTTCTATTATCCCCTCCTTTTCCTCCGATTGCTTTGAATCCGTTAGGATATGTTATTCTAAACTTTATCTTGTCTACTTCTTCTAACTGAGCTGCGCTTAATCCTATATTTCCGCTTCCTAATAACTCTCTTGCAGGTTGAGTTCCTGAACCATATCCATCTGTCTGCTCTAAACTAAGACTAATGGCTGTCGAAATTGCTGTACTTCCTGCGCCACTCATAGGAGATTGCATTAAAGTACCTGTCCTAAAGCTTACAGAAGCTCCCTCTACTCTTTGAGAGAATCTAGACTCTTCGAGAGTAGAGTCCATATTTAATGTGCCCAGTTTATCAAAAAAATAAGTTCCAGAAGTTCCTGTCCAATTAGACCCTAGTGTGATTGTGGTGCCGTTTACAGATTGAACATTAACTATATCATCAAGTTCTAAACTATAAGAGCCTGTTAAAGAAGTTGAGTTGCTATAATCATTATAAGTACCTGTTCTCCACAATGCAATAGTGTCCGATTCTCTTTTCCACAAAAAACCTTCTATAGCAATACCGTCAGGAGTTGTTGAGGTGCCGGGAATAGCTCGAAGTCTTGCAGGGACTATATCTACTACATTACCTACTCGAGTTGCAGAAGTAATCATACCAGAAGTGAAAAAAGCAGAAGAAGTTGTAAGTCTATTTTTATATTTATGATAGTAATCTACTGTTACATTTGCAACTCCGGTACCTTTTCTTATTATTAAATTAGTAGTACCTCCGGCTTCTGCATTCATTGTTACTGGTTCTGTACTTTGAGAATTATTTATTGTTGCAGTAGTAGAGTTATTTGTTAAAGTAATAGTAACTGGACCTCTTGATAAACTTTCGGAAGAAACAGAAGGTTCTATCATTCTATCATTATTTAAAAATACAGAAGAAGCCCCTCCTACTAGTCCATAAATAGGTCCTTCCGATATTAAATCTGTGACTCTAAGAGTTTGACTGTCATTACTATTCATAGAAATAGGAATATCTACACCTGTAGTACTTCCTGAGTTTCCTGTTCCGTTTCCTGCTGCCATTATTATCTCCTATAGCTCCATTACTGTCTGTTTAGTTTCTGAACCACTGTCATCATTTCCTACTCCATCTACATTACCTACTCCATCTGGGAGTTCACCATTCCATAGTGGGGTAGTGTTACTTACGTCTATGCTTATGGGTCTACCAGGAACTCTTAGCTCTCCGTATAGTATTGGAATAGGGTCTCCTTGTTTTATATTTTGTGCATTTCCATTAAAAGAATAATTTTCGGGGGCATCACTGTCTACTGCGGGATCTGGTGCCATCATTTGTTGTATACCAGATAAAGCTAGATTTGTAGCTAGCAGAGCTACTGCTTGTCCTTTGCCGGTAGCGAGGGCTGCTGTGATCATTTCTCCTGTTGTAGCTCCTCCAGCCATAGGGGAAAAAGTTGCAGAAAATCCCATTGCAGGTAAAACAAAAAATACTAAGAAAGCTGCTGCGATTATTTTTCCAATACCTGATTTAGAACCGGCGGGAACAATAGCAATAGTAACGTCTCCTTCTTTTAAAGGAACTAATAAATTATTTTCACCAACTAATTCATTCTGATATTCTATAGTAAATCCTATGTCATTTTTATCACATTCTATAAGATAATTTTTAAATTCGGGACGATTTGCATTTATACACTTAATAATTTCTGCATGAGTATTGACTTCCATAGAAAATTTATTTCCAAATTTTTCTCCAAGTTCTCCTTGTAAATATACATTACGCATCATAGCGATATACTCCTGTTATATACTGTTTCCAAAAAGGATATAAATTCTCTCTGCATGATATTCTATTCTCTGCATGATGATAAAAAATATCATCTCCTAAATAAACTCCGCAATGATTACCAACCGAAGCTCTAATTGTGAAAACTAAAAAGTCTCCTTGTTTCATGTCACCTTCTACTTTTTTAAAGTTCCAAGTACTTATATATTCTTCTGTAAAATAATTTAAGTTTTTTTGCCACCAATCATCTTCAAAAAGAGGTCGGCTAGGTATGTCTAGCCCTTTTGAAAGATAATAATCTCTTGCCGCCTCAAAACAATCATTTACTCCAAACTCGTAATCTCTACCATATAAACTTTTTTCTTGTTTTTCTGGTTTTTGTATATGTAGCTCCATTTCGGGATAGCTAAATATATAGTAAATTAAACTTGTTGCATTACAGTATTTTATATCAGTCTCACTTGGTTTGCAACTACTATCTGGATGACTATGTACTGTAGCTACTATATCTGCTCTTTGAGATATAGAAATATATTCTTTTGAGTCAATTATAAAATCTTCTTCATTTTTTGCTACATTTGTACAAGGAAACCAATGTAACTTTCCTTGCTGTATACCTAAGACTCCGCAACCTTCTTTGGGGTAACAATCTTGAAAATGTTGTTTATACTCTTCTAAAAACTCTAGCATTTAGAACCTGTGACTGCCTGGGAAGGCTCCAAAAGGTATTACTCTGCTCGAATCTTTTGCGGATTGAGGAACAGAAGAGGAGTCTTCACTTACCATTCTAGCTTGGAATCGGCACTTGCAAGAGCTTAATTTTTTACCGCAAAGTTCTTCTCTTTCCCAGTGTCCAGAAGTTAAACTTGGAGTGTTTCCGAGATTTCCAGAGGTTAAAGATTTCCATATAGTGTTTAAAGTTTTTCCTGACGAAAGAGTTATACTTTTTTGTACCAAGGCTCCTACTGCATAAGTTGTAGAAGAACTATGTGCAGTATATGAGCGTACCTTCAACCATTCCGAAGTATTTTGATTAGGTCTTTTGGCATTCGTAGAAGTATGAGCTATTTCACAACGATAATAGTTACCCGCATCTAATACATAACTAGACTGAGTATAAGCTTGACCAACTGCCCAAGTACTTGAATTCGATACTAGTAAAGATGCAAGAATTAAAGGAGTATCATCTTCATCAAAGAATAAACTATGAGTTATAGTAGCCTCAGAAGAGCTTAGAGTATTAAGCACACCTTGAGAGCTCCAAACACACCCTCCATTACTTTTTAAGTCATGTCCTTGATACATCCAACTACAAAACTTACCTACAACTACTCGACGAGGTAGTTGAATACCTTCTAAGTCATAAACAACTGCTAACTCAAATGTAACTGCAATATTTGTAAGACTCGAAACTCTGTCTATTTTATATCTTACACTATTTAATTCTATAGGAGGATTTGACTGATCTGGATCACTTCCTCCTACTAAGTAATTTTCAAAAGTTTGTCTTCTTACTAAGGTATGTCCTACTAACTCATCATACTCCGTTATACCTACTGCTGTTTTTAAATCCGAAGTTACATTTGCAATAGTTAAAGTTGGCCTATTTGCTGCTCCCGAAGAAGATATTTCCACTCCATCTAAAAGCATAGGGATTGCTACGTAGGTTCTTGCCGTGTTAGGACTCTCTTTATCTCGAAATTGAACATTTGTTAAATCTTCTTTAAGTCCGGGATGAAAGTAAAAAGTACCAGAAGAGGTAGTAAGCTCAAATAGATCTACTAAACCGCTTGATATTTCTTGACCTTGTGTATCTGTTGCTATTAAATTTGTCATGCTTCATAAACTCTTCTTAAATTAACTCCTAAACTATAAAAATTATCATACTCATATGTAGTACTGTAGCTATCGCATACGACTTTTATCTCTCTTTCTCCGCCACCACTATTTGACTCAGGTATTTTAAAAGCAAACTTTGTAACACCTTTTTGAGCGTCAAGAAATACCACAACATCGTCTATAAACTCTTTTTCTCTGGTTTTAAATTGTAAACTGTAAGTTTCTGATAAAGAGTTTATTCCATCTACTACTCGTTGTTCATAGCCATCTCCAAATTTAGAAACTAAAACTTTTGGCTTTGACTCTCGTGTCATTGTCTTGTCAGGAGTTGCGTACGTACTACCTGTGTAAATAAATCCTAATGCCATTATGCTACTCCATACGGATTAAGTATTCCGCCCGATCGTTTTTGATTTTGTAATTCTGCCTGTACTGCTGCTGCTACTGCTCGACCCATTCTATCTGCGTCCATTCCTGAACTGCTTTCGGTTCGAGAAGTGCCGTCTGTAGATACGTTTACAACAACATTATTCTGAACGTTTCCGCTGCTTTTCATTTCTACAGGAATAGATTTTCCGTTTGGTAAAGGAACAACTGCTTCTGTGCCGTGAAGTATTGCGGGATAACCCTGAGAAGAACCTCTAGCAATTCCTCCTGTTGCATATCCAGGAGCCATTCCTTTTGGGCTCATTACTCCCCCCTCTTTTGCAAAACCTAAGAAACCTGCAAGACTACTAACTCCTAAACTATCTTGTAGTATTTTCATTACAAGCATTTTTGTAATCATTTTGCTTATATCAATTAGTATAGATCTTGCCATATCGGCAAAAGCTTCTTTCGCTGACTTAGTTCCTTGTACTAATGCATCAAATGCTGATACCATATTATTTTCTAAGCTCGTTCCAATGCCTTTACCTAGTTGAACGATTTGATCTGCATTTTCTTGAGCTTGTATTAATTGTACTCCATTGAGAGCTACCATTCTCTCTAGTTGTTCTATTTTTTCATCATTTGCTTTCTTTTCTATAGGGGTCATTGTAGCTATAGAAAGTGCTCGTGCTGTTTCTAATTTATTTGCGTTATCTCTTAAAGTATTTTCTGCTTTTAAAGCTGCAAGATCTAATCCTTCTTGTTTTGCAAAACCTCCACTGAGTCGTCCAGAGCGTGCACTTCGTGCATCTAAACCGAACTTTTCGAGTTTTATAGCGTCTGCTTCGTCTTTTATTCCTTTTAATTTTAATGCAAAAGCATCTAAGCCTCCTGCTTTTGCAAAAGCATCGTCTAATTGTGTAGCAGCATCTGTAGTAATACCTAAAGCCTCTGCTGTTGTTTTTGCCGCATTTTCATTATTTTGAAGTTTTTCTACTAATAATCTTGCTCCATCTAAGGTAGTAGACGCATTGAATGTTTGTCCTAAATCTCTTAATTCACTTTTTATTGCAGACATAGTACTAGTATATGTTAGTGCTGTTCTTTGAAGCTCTTTCATTGCTTCAGGATCTTTTAAAGCTTCTTGAAAAGCAGAACCAAATTGACTTGTATCTACTCCTGCCAGCATTTCATCAAAAGCATCTTGTAACTCCTGTCTAAACACAGGATCTTTTTCGTCTGCAATCTTTCTCATGGCACCTTCTAAAGGAAGTGTGCCTATACCTGTTGCAATTTGCATACCTTTTTTTGCAGGATCTGACTGCTCAGAAATACCTTTTGCTATACTAGCCATTTCTAGTCCTAAATCTTTATAGGATGCTTTTAACTGTTTAATACGATCTAATTCTGCATTATGTGCTGCTTCCATTTCTCTCCAATAACTAGTAGTATCCTCTACCATTTGTAAATCTTCTCTCGAAGTACCTACTGCAGTTAAAGCTCTTGACTCTATATCGTCAAGTTTTTTATCAATATCATCTGCAAATGTAAATTTTCCTATTACATCTTCACCTTTTTTTGTGCCAAAAACTTTTCTAGCTACGGCATTATCAAGTAATCCGTTTATACCAGAAATTATAAAATTAAGTACTCTTTGTACCATTTTAATTGTACCAGATAAAAACTTTTTAAACCCATCAAGCACTGTTATAGGAGTTTTAGCAAGTTCGTCTATTGCTTTAATAAGTACTAATATAAGAGTAATCCATCCAAAGGCTCCTCTCATTAATTTACCTGCGCCCTTCATTTTGTTGCCTAAAGTACCGACCCCATCCCCCATTTTTTTCATACCTGATTTTAGAGTATCTACGGCACTTCTTGTTTTATTAATTGCACCTACAACTCCTTTTGCAAATGCTTTTTTTATTTTCTGAGCTGTTGTTAAAGAAGTCTTGCCCATTTTATTAACTTGCTCTCTCATTTCTTTTATTGCTTTTACTGAAGTACCTGCAAAAGCTTTTGAACTTGTTCTTCCAGTTTCTTCTAGTTCCTTTTGTACTCTTTTTAAATCCTTTTTTAATTTACCCAGAGCTTGAGGAGTTACTTCTTTTCCAAGTGCTAACTTATTAAGAGTGGCACTTCCGGCTCCTCCTGCTACCATAGTTTTTGCACCTGCAGCTGCTTTACTTCCTGCATCTTTTGCTGCTTCTTGTAATGCTTTTTCTGCTACTTCAAATTGTTCTATAGCTTTAGTAAGTCCTGCTTCTATACCCTTACCTGCTATAGAGCCCATTTTTTTAAAAGGTTTAGCCATGGCACTAGCAGTAGAAGTTGCTTGATCTTTTACTTTTGTAAAAACAGATTTAAGAGTTGGTACAAGACCAGAAATATTTGCAATAATCATTAAACCTAAAGCTGCAAAAGCTGCTGCTGCTATTTTTGCATTTGCATTTATTACATCTACAATTGAAGTAATTACAGGAAGAAGTTTGCCTGTAATATCTTGTTGTATTTTTTCAAAAGTCTTACCTAATTGTACAAAAGGGTTTCCTTGAGCTTTTACATCTCCAAAAGTATCATTTAACTGTCTCATTGTTTCTACAAAAACTGCCTGACTTCTTTCAGCGGCTGTAAGAGCTTCTCTGGACTTACCTATAGCTGTTGCGTACGCTTGCGTTGCTGTTTCTAACCTAAGAGTAATACCTAATTCATCTAGTAATTCCGGCTCTGCCTTTGAAACACCTCTTAAAAGTCTATCAAAAGTATCTTGAAAGCCTCTACCTAAAGCTGTCGAAGCTTTTAAAGCTCCTTCTGTAAGTTGAGTTAATTGAGAAGTAGAAAATCCTTTAGCGGCACCCATTGCAGCTGCTTGAGCAGCCTCTTGAAATCCTAGCATACCTTTTGAGGCTGTTTGAAGTTGTGTAGTTATTGACTTTATTGCTAAGCCTCCAGTTTGTGCAAAAGATACTTGAGATTTTTTAAGATTTTCTAAATCAGCGGCTCCTTTTAAAAAGTTAAAAGCAGCACTAAGTGCAAACATTTGAGCAGCAAAAGTAGCATAAACACCAACCAATCCACCCATACCTTGAGACATTTTAGAAAAGTTTTTTGTACCATTTGCAGATGCTTGTGCGGCGCCTTTAATATTACGATCTGCTGTTTTTGCATTTTTAGCGACTTTATCCAAGCCGTCTCCTGCTTTTTTTGAGTTAAGAGCTACTTTTTCGAAAGAACCTTTTTTGTTCTTTACCTCTACGTCAATTTCAACTTTATTTTTTGCCATTAGCCTTTCACATTATGGGTGAAATTTTTTCCACCGCCCGCAGACTTGCGCTCGTCTGCTTTTTTCTTTTTTTCTGCTTTTTGTGCCTTATACTCTACTAGAATGTTCTCCCATAGTTTCATAATATATAATATAGTTGTTTGTTCCTGTACTTGATATAAACGAAATAAATATTCTAGATTATTCCATTTTTTACCTAAATAAGTTCCTGACATTCCTTCCCAGTTATCTTCAAGAAAGCCAAATATAAAAAATGCCACTTGGACTTCAGAGGGAAAATCTGGAGTCTCGAGCGGCATCTTATCGGGGTCGGGCTCTTGTCCTAACTGCTCACATATAGATAAATATTTATCTAAGTCAATTTGATCTGATTGTTTTGCATACTTTTCAAGTAGCTTTTTTATTTCAGCTACTTGTTCCCAGTAAAATTTTCAAGATCACTCACAGTTTCTGTGACCCAAGTGTCAAAATCGCTTGCATTTCTCATAAGCAGTTCCGAGTTTTCTTGTGTAAAAGCTAGCTCATCTTCAGGGTCAAGAGCAGAAATATCCACCAATAGAAGCTCTTCTAGGTATTTATATTTTAAGCCTTTCCATCCCTTAATTACTGCTTTACAGTACTCTACTAAGAATCTTTCTTCATCTAAATCTTCTTCTGGTTGACGAGTTTTTTTATTAAATTTTGTAGTAACACATCTTTTTCGAAGTTTTACCAACTCTTCTCTTGCTAGATAGCATAAATCTACTGACATGCCTTTGTAGCCGGGAAAGTCTATTGTTACAGTTTTGCTAGGAGTCATAAGACTCGCTAATGAAATTGGTGCATCTGTCATGTTATATCCTTTATTATTTTACTGGGTAAACAAAACAGGGGTGAAAAATCACCCCTGCTTCGATTTTCTATTTCATAGTATAGTCTAAAAGACCTCGTATGTCAAGAATTATTTTTAGGTAGCTACATATTTGATCGCCACTTCGTCAGCACTCTCAATATTGGTTGGAAGTGCGTGGAAGTTAGTTTCTAATGAAATAACATCATCAATGCTGTGACTTGGTACTTCTAAATGACACTTAGGCATATTCAGTTGGATTCGTGGAGTTCCTGTTCCACCAACTTTGAATAATAGACCAAACTGATTAGTAATGGTTGTAGTAGACTCAATGATATCTTCAAAGAGTTCTGCACTTGAACCTGCTTCAGCATTTAAGTAACAAGTAAAGTTACCTGAAACAGAACGAGTACCGGTTACATGACCTAAGGGTTGGTTCACAACACCCAGAACTTCTGGAGTAAGAAAAGTCATGTTGTTGGAGATAGTAATGTTACCTCCAGTCAGTACTACATCGTAGGTTGCGTTAAAGTTGCCTGAATCTGAACCTGTCAGAGTCAAAGAAGTTAGACGGTTACGAATGAAATTACCTGTATCAGTTGCTAAGGTTCCTTCTGTAACTGTTGGAGTAATTGCTCCACCAGAAAGGAAAGAGTGATCAGAATCTGCTGCTTCTTTAATGAGTTTACCCATACCTGACCAGTTAATTGTTGCGATTCCATCAATGTCAAAGTCCAAAGAGGCTTCATTTACGCAACATCCTGAAATATGGTAAACAGTTTCAGCGCCACCACTAGTAGCACCCATTACAAAGAATAAGTCAATAGTACCTAAAGTAGTTTTGTTAGAGCCTGTGAAGGCAATATCAAGTGAAGCGTTGCTATCAGCAGTGTGGTCTAATCCTGGGAAAGTGTTTGAAGCATAAGTACCTACTCCAACCATTTGTGCCCATAGAACTTCTTCTACTGCGTGAACTTTTGCTGCACTGTCTGCGGCTCCTGCGCCACTGCCTGCTGACATGAACGGACGAACATAAGTAGAGAAACTCCACTCTGCAGGTGCGTACGAGTCAGTAAACATTTGTCTTGCACGACGGCTGTTGTTGCTTCCGTCAGACATTTCGTTCAGAGTAATCTCTGAAGCATTTGTTGCTTGTGAGAATGAAAATCCATCAAGTACAGGAATTTCCCATACGTTTGTACCAATCGCGGCATAGACTTTCGTATCTCTGCTAAAATATAATGTATCAGCCATAGTTAATCTCCTATGTTATCTTGAAAAGGCTAGGGCGTGAATTTTTATTCGTGCCTGCATTTTCTAGTATCGAACCTCTATTAGCATCTCTCCGACGCCTAAAGGTTCAAGTACACCTTCGTCAGTATCAATACTGACGACTGTGATCTGTTGTGTATAGTGATCTACATTATTGCGATCCTTATACTTTAATCGAGAGTTTTCTTCTACTACAGTTTCAACATCTTCTAGCAGCTCATCGAGTGCGGCAACTGCATCTTCTGCTTGAACGTAGCATCTTAGTGTAATAGATAGAAATCTATCCTTATATCCTCCGCCCTGATACTCTCTTGTCTCAGAGCCGGCATTAAGATGAACAGCAGGAAATTCCTCTACTTCATCCCAAAACTTTAAACGTGGTGAAACGTTTTCTTCTAAATTAGTAAGGAACTGTCCTGTTCCATCAATATCTTTTAATTTATTTACGAGACCTTCTACAATACCTAGACGTCGTGTTGTATATGCTCTGCTCATCACTCTCTCCTAGTGTAGAATCTACCGATTGCAAACTGAGCTGCAATTTCTCTTATAGATCTGTCAATTACTTGTCGTGGGTCTCTTTCTGGGCTTGCCCAAGGAGTTTGACCTCTTCCCATCTCAAATACTTGATAAGGATTTTTTTGATATGTATAGCCAAAACTTGGAAAACCTTTTGGTGTCTGTATAACATCTGTTATTTTTACACTTTCAGCAAATCTACCTGTGCGATTTTCTAAACCAGGAGCCTGCATATTTTTTCTTACTGTATCTGGTAATTCTTTATTTATTAAGCCTATAAGCCTTAAAGGACTGAAAGCTGAGCTACCTGCCGAACTAGAACGTCTTTTCTTTACACCTTTAGTAGATAAACCTCTTTGAGCTGCATAAGCAACAACTCTACTGTCTTCTTTTTTATAATTTAAAGAACCACTTGCACTTTCTTTTATTTTTCTTTTTCTTTTTCCTGTTATTTTTTTGTTCTTTCGTTTTTTATTTGCTAAATTGTGTAAAACTACTTGTCCTATCGCAGTAGGAACCAGGGTGCTAGTTTCTAGACTCAGTACTTCCATTTCTTTTAAAGTATCCGTAAATGCTAATACTTCTTGTACTCTATCTTTTTCATTTTTTAATCCATCTTGTGAAGAAACTACAAATCTAAAAGTTTTTTTAAACCTACCTCCCGCTGAAAATATTTGATCATGGCTATAGTTAATTTTCATTTTATGCTTAATTCTTTGTTTTTCTGCAATGGTAACTAATTGTGAAACTTCTGAATCTGATAAATCAAATTTTTCTTTTGCTTCTGAAATTGCTCTATCTATACCAAACTGGGATGCAGATATTCCTCTATCTCCATGCCCTAACTGACTCAAAGAACTTATTTCTTTATCTGTAATATGTCGAGTATTTCTTGCTAAATTATTCAAATAATTTGCTTGTATTTTTGAAGCATCATCAGGATTTCTAGTTTTAAACTTTAGTCTTTTTGCTGCTTCAAAATTTGAAATTACATAAACCATATCTCCAGGTTTTTCTTTAAATTTAGGTTTTAAAAGTATAGCAGCTTCTTTATCTTCCTTTGACATTCTTAAATTATTTTCTTTAGTAGTTAAAAATGTATGTAATAAACCAAACAACTCTTTTCTTTCTGTTAAAGATAATCTTATTCCAAAAGCTTTAAAAATTAGAGCTGCTTGATGTTCTTTATTTAGTACAAACATCTGCCCTTTTTCTTTTTCTGCATCGGATCTTGCTTGCGAATCTTTTTGTTTCTTTTTTGTTTTCTTTTTTTCCGTTGCTCTCTTTACAACAAACTTTGTTGCTTCTTTTAGCTTATTACTACTCATTAAAAGTTCTTATATAGATCCAAGACTCTCTTAATATGGTCTGGGAACGCTACGTTGTCACGTTGACTTGAAGAACTATTATTCTGTATACTAGCTCCCGCGATTGTTTGACGAGCTTTGTGTTCATCTTTCAAGTAGTAAGTAATTAAATCAATTACT
>Ga0181392_1000418_pt1 | contig 16050 bp, 21 predicted proteins | sample 15SPOviralmetaG_FD_130083 | JGI IMG/M metagenome (GOLD analysis project Ga0181392, IMG submission 130083) | Marine viral communities from the oligotrophic San Pedro Time Series (SPOT) site, San Pedro Channel, CA, USA - 15 SPOT_SRF_2010-09-15 | ecosystem: Environmental > Aquatic > Marine > Strait... | reverse complement strand
AGGAGAGAATTCCGGGTTATTAGTTTTATCTAAAAAACCGATTACCTTTCATCAATTTACACCCTTTTTTAAATCCAGTTGTCCTGATTTTTATGCTTCAAAAGGTGCTTTATACTTTTCCGTAGGCGACTATAATTTTATTACTACACATCTTCAGTCCTCTAACACGTATTTGGCTATTTCACAACTTGAATTCATTTTACGTAAATCTCCATTTAATCGGAAGGCGATTTTATTAGGTGATCTTAATTTATCTAACCCTTTTACTTTAATGCGAGTACCTGTTAATTTGAAATCTCATAGTCATGACAGTGGAAAATTACTAGATCATGTTATTTCTGTTCAAAATGATATCAATCTTAATGTTTCTGTGGATTATATCAATCTTAAAAATGTTTCTGACCACTACCCTGTTAATGGGGTTTTAGTAAAATAATATATATTTTAAATATTAATATATATTATAAATAATGAACAGAATATCAAGAAAACAATCAGGTGGCGCGAGACTTCAGGGGAATGTTAGACCTCAGTATTGTGGAAAAGTAACAAGAATAGTCCAACAGGATGGAACACCGTTATATAAGGTGGAGTTAAGAAAAAAAGAATGTATGGATGCTGCTCCTCCTGCTGGTGCCGCCGCCGCCGCCGCTGCTGCTGCTGCTGCTGCTGGTGGTGGTGCTACCCCCGCTGCTGGTGGTGGTCATGATGATGATGATGCTGGTGGTGGTGGTGCTCCTCCGCCATTACCGCCTCGTGTCACACTGGCGGTTGCGGAAGCGGCAAAGAAGCGCTGGGAGGACGCGGCTGCAGCGGCGGCGGAGGCGCACGCAGAGGACGAGGCGTTGTTGGCGGAGCGGCAGCGCGAGCATGCAGAGAGGGTGAATGTCGCGACGAGAAATGGTGGAAAATTGGCAAATAAAGCGGTGCAGGATGCGGCGGTGGCGGTGGCGGAGGCACGGGCGACGGTGGTGCGGGCGGACAAGGCGTTACGGCAGGCGATTAGGCAGCGTGACAGGGCAACGGCATTGGTGCAACAGCTGAAGGTCGAGGAGCAGCAGTCGATTGCTGGTGAGAAGAAACCGTAGTGATTGACCTGACTGAGTAACAATAATCAGGTAATTAAAAAAAAAATTGAAGGTGATATATAGCTCTAAATATATGACACTTTCAAGCAGCTTTGACTATCGAGTTATTGACATCACAATGAACAACAAGAATGTTATTAAATTTCATCGTCAGCATATTTTAAAAGAATGTAAAAAAAACTCTATAAAAAATGAAAAGCTCAAGAAGGAAGTAAAGGAAGCACAGGAACGAGCAGACAGGGCCGTCGAACGAGCAGACAGGGCCGTCGAACGAGCAGACAGGGCCGAACGGCGCGAAAAACAAAAAGAACAGCGCCTAAAAGATGCCGAAGACCACGCGAATTTGGCAATGTTACTAGCAAAAAAAGCTCAGAAAAATGTTAACAATGCGAGGGGGCTTATTACGCCGACCATGAAAGCTAAAGTCGCAAGAGTAAAGCTGAAAACCGCAATCAATGATCAAAAATCTGAACTAGAAAGAATCCAAAAAGAATTTAATAAAAATACTAAGGACTGCATTAAGCGATACAATTTAGAAATAAAAAGACTAGAAAAGATATTACAAGTTAATATGGATATGATAGAACGCGACATAAAAGAGATACGTCGTGATGTTAAAAATATTAACATGGAAAGATATAGTTAGCAGTGAGCACATATATAAATTATTTCGTTTTCGGTATATCTTCTTAGATCGTAGATATCTTTATCGTGAATATGGAAATTTTTTTCTTTTGCCCGAAATGTTAGTTGTCCTAAATGCAGTTTATTTAATGAACTCACTAGTTTTTCTTTAACATATTTACATAACTCTTTTGTATCATAATAAAAATCTAAATCAACAATTATTTGGAATCCACCAAAAGTTTCATCTGATATTTGACATTTCCTTGATGTTGGCATTTTACTATTTATTAAAATAAAATAATTAAACTTTAAACGGATATTGTTGGTTTAAAGTTTAAAACGGATATTGTTCGCATAGGTTAAACTTCGCTGACCTATCTTTTTTTAAATATGTTTATTTTTGTTTTAAATATCTTGTTTTTGGAAGTAAATTTGTAAATTACAAATAATATTAGAATACTTACCATAATTAATATTGACATCATTATAAATCCACTAAAAAAACGAGATAAACGACAGAAAAAACTATCATCATCCGATTTACAAGTTATTATATTATGCACGTTAAATATTGATAAAATATTTCCAATATATCCCATTGTTTCTGCCTTTTTACCTAAACCCAAACTTCTTTTTTTCGAACGAGCCATTATATAATTATATTATATTATATTATTAATGTTTTCTTGATTTTGTTTGTTTTCTTTGTTTTCTTGATTTTCTTTGTTTTCTAGCTTTCTTAGATTTTCTTTGTTTTCTAGCTTTCTTAGATTTTCTTTGTTTTCTTGATTTTCTTCCACCTGTTTCCGTAAGTATTTGATTATTTGATGATGTTGATGTTTTCTTTTTGAGTGGGTTATTAGATGCATCTAATAGGTTGGGTTGGGGGTTGGCTTGGGGGTTGGGTTGGGGATTGGGTTGGGGGTTGGGTTGGGGATTGGGTTGTAATGTTGGGTTGTTATATTTTTTTTTAAAATCTTCTTTTAATTTTTCTATGTTGTTTTTGAATGTCTTATCTAAACATTTTTTTTCATTATTGCATTTATTTAACCAATTTTCTAATATTTTGGCATTATCACAGTTGTTTATTGATTGTAAATCATTTAATATATTTTCATTATTTTCACTCATTTTATATATAATATTTATATAAAAAATTGAAAGTTATATAAAAAATTGAAAATTATATAAAAAAGAAAAAAATATTTTAATAACTATTTTACATCATTATTATTTTACATTTTTATATTAACTTTGGATTGGTTTTGGGTCGCTGGTGTATTCTTTGCTGATCTGCACGATAAATTCTTTTCCTACCATATCTAGAAATTTACCAAAGTTCTTGTCCTTTGGTGTGGCGAGTGAAATATAAGAGAATTGTTTATGATATGAACCTTCATGTCGTGGGAAAACTTGCTGCCTGAACACACCCGTATTATTTATAACGGCTACTATGCTGAAAATCTTACTCTTTCCCTTTCCATCGGGTCCAATTGGAATAGATTCATCATCGCTCTCTGTGAGTGGTCCCAGCAACAACCCTGTCTTACCACCAGTGATTGAAAGATCCCTCACAGCACCCCATGGTTTACCGTCTTTACCCCGCCACATCACATGTTGTCCGTATTCGTTTTCGTAAGCTGTTTTTGAATCTTTCGCCGTAGTAGCCAAGATAGTAGCCTTTACTGCTTTGACCCCCAATTCAAACTTGTTTCGGTTGGTTTCTGAGATATTTTTGATCTCTTTTGTTCGCTCGTCGTGTTTTTGGTCGGTTTCTATTGTGATATGAAGCGGTGCCCTTTCTGGCTGCTCATTATACAACGTCTCGACAATAGAACCCACGACAGCACTTGAATCCCACAGTTTGGCAATATCAACCACTGTGTCGTAACCAAAATTAAGTATAATCTCACTCATTACTTCATCGTCTTTTTCATCGAGGTGGAAGGGAGCCACCTTCTTTGCCACTTGGGCCTTCGTAAGAAAATCCTGTGTTTTTTTGAATATATCACGAAGGAAATCCATCCGAGATGTTGTGTCGAAAGGAGTTACGAAGCGAACAGTGGTAGGCATTTTAGATTTGGGTTTGGGGTTGGTTTCTTGGAGGTTCAAATAGTGCCTTTTTTTAAGTTCATGATATTCGTCTTCAATTTTTTATTTTAGGTTAAATATTTGGAATTAAAATATAGTTTGGAATTAAAATATAATTTGGAATTAAAATTTAAATTATATTTTATTTTAATATATGAATTCTCAAAAATCTCAAAGCAATGGTTCAAATTTGGATTGTTCCGGGTTTGATCATTCTAAACCAGAAGGACAACCCATTAAAAATGATTTAAGACACTATTATCATAAAGATTATTATCATAGCACAGAGAGATTTTGTAGTAAAAATAAAAATTTATATTTACATTGTATTCAACGTAAACCACGGTTCGTAGAAAATAATGAACTTTCATATGAACCCAATATTACACCTCACGGTGGTTCTGATCCCGATGTTACTTTTTATTCCAGTTTTTATACTAATTTTACAAATAATTGTTCAAATATTCTTAGTAATTGGTATGAAAATTGTAAGCATTTCATATCAAATAGTAATTAAAGGTATTTTCTCTTTGTTCTTTTCATTTATATATTAATAATGAAAAATTGAAGTTAATTATTCTAATACTATTAATATTACAATAATGGACTTTGTAGATTACAACAACAACAACAACAACAACAACAACCTATTGGAAGAGCCATTGCTTTTTGACGATCAAAACAATCCTGAGTTTTTCGACATGCCTTCTTTAAAATGCAATAACTGTAATAGAATCGTTGCACTTGGGGGGCGAAATTATGAACTAGAACACTGTTCGCATAATATTGGGTTCTGTGTTAGATATTATAATATAAATGCTGTTTGTGATGGTGGGGATTAAAATATCTTGGATTTCATACAAATAAAATTCTGTTATCAGAGAGATTTTTTCTTTATCTCAAATATAATGTTAAATATAATCTTAAATATAATTAATTGTAAATATATATTAATTATATGTCAAATGTAAATAATTCTATGTCACATATAAATAATTCTATAAAATGCATTAATTTTTTCAAAAAAAAACCTGTTTTTAATAAATATAAAATTGGACAAATTGTTTTAATTTATTTAAATTATTCTAGAGATGATAATTCTCGTAGTTCTGGAAAAATTGTTGCTATTGAAAATGAAAATTTTTGTTTCGGGGATGGATTATTATCACCGTGGTATATTACATGTTTGCTATTCCCCTCTTATCCATGCAGTTATCAACCTACACATTTTGATATTCCAGAAAATGAAGCTATCTCAATTTGTGAATTAGAGAGATTTATTTATTTATTATTTGGAAAAAAGTTTAATTATTCTTGTGATACTTGTGATACTTGTGATACTTGTGATACTTGTGATACTTGTGATTCTTGTGATACCGCCGATTATATTGATATTGGTATTATAGTAAATATTTTGAGTTTTTTTTATAATCCTTACTCACATATTGATAATTTTTTATATAAATTTCTCTCTAACTGTCACTATAATAAAAGGGAAACCTTTTTAAAAAACCCACCTTGTTATTTAATCCCCGATTATGCTTCATTGTTATCTTGAGGTTATTCTATTAATTTCGTGTGATTGTATTATATACCTGTGTTATTTTTTCAGGTTCTTCTACTTTTTGCAATTTAAATAAAGGTAAAAATTTACAATAGGGTATTTCTCTTTGGTCGTTTTGTTTTTGGTCGTTTTCTATTTGGTCGTTTTGTTTTTGGTCGTTTTCTATTTGTTCTTTTTGTTCGTATGATTTATCGCTTTCTGTTTCTTTTGTTTTGTGTTTTTTTTTATATTTAATTCTGTATTGGATTAATAAAACTGTTGTTATACATACGAATGATAAAGAATTTGCTATAAATAATGGTATTGCTCCCAAAAACATAGCCGAAGTTCCACAAAATACTGATGCTAATAATTCTAAATTTAAAAAGAATATGTTCATCTCTCTTGGTTTGGTAAATTGTTCATATAAAAGCGGGACAAATCTTAAAAACAAAATACTTGCACCTGCATAACCAATTGTGTGTCCTATTTCTTGTCTGTTTGCCATTATTATATTCTCGTTATAACTGTTTTAAATAATTTCAGTTAAGTATTTTTCTTGTGGGTTTGTTGTGGGTTTGTCGTGGGTTTGTTGTGGGTTTGTCGTGGGTTTGTTGTGGGTTTGTCGTGGGTTTGTTTTACTAGAAAATTGAAGCTGTATCTAATGTGTATATTAATAATACTATTCCACCGAGTTTAATCTACAACTTTCACGTGCAATTCTTGATCCATCATGTCTGCTAACGCAAAAAACACCACTAGTTCAGCTTTTACAGCGCCCGATACTACAGGCACTGCCCCAAAAGAAAGTATCGTTCATGGCATCCAAGCAATGATTAATAAGGTTGAAACTGATTTGTGCAACGAGTATATGAAAGATGCAACTAAAAGAGATTACGAATATATTGAGAGATTGACCTTTCTTTTGTCTAAGCTGGATAAAAAGCTTAAAAATGCTCTTTCTGGCGAGTTGTTTAGTGACGGTAAAGACGATTCTGATGCCAAGGTAGATAGCAAACAGGAAACTGCTTCTGAAAGCGAGGATTCTTATATTATTCTTAATAATAAAAATGCCGCCAAAGTGCGGTGGTTTTGGAATAAAGGTGATAAAAATGCTAATGGTGTTATTCGTCTTAATCACAACTCTCTTTCTCAAAATTGTAAAATCCCACCTCATATTATTCTTATGCTTGACATTTCCAATTCTATGAATGATAAACCATTGGAAGAACTTTCTTCTGAAATGATTTCCTTTATTACTGAACTTGTTGAAATTGGACTTCAAATTAAACTTACTGGCATCGCATATGGTCGGTTTGCTAATGTATTTATTGATGGGATTGTTTTGAATAGTCAAAGTTATAAAAATATCTGTGAAAAGATTAAAAATACTATCGGTTCTCCCGTGACTTCAGGTGGTTCATGTTCAATGGGTGGGAAGTCCGGTATTCGAGGTAGCACTAACTTTAAACCTCCAATTCGCGAGGCGTTTTCACGTATTAAAAACACCAAAAAAGATGAGGGTGCTGTCGTGATTTGGTATTCGGATGGTATTGAATTTCTAAATAAGCATGACAAACCTACCGATATTTATGAAGAGATTTCTACAGCTTTTCCAGATGGTATTGGCGATTTAAATGTCGATATTTGCACTGCTACATATGGTTCTGCTTGTGGCGAAAATACTAAAATGCAACAGCTTTCATCATACTGGGATGATAATTGTAAAAATGGTAATGGTTTCTTTACTTCTGCCGATAATATTTCTGGACTTGCTCGTTTTGCTTACGAGTCTATTCAGCCACGACTTACTAATCCTTTGGCTACTAATATTCAAGTCGTTATTCCGTGTGTTCCTGATTCACAGGATGTTGCTAAGGATAGTGGAAGTGGTTTTAGTGACGATGTTGTCAGTAACCCATTTGTAAATACGCGAGAAGCAGCCGAACTCAGGGGGGATGAATATGTTCCTGATTCAGAAGATCTTGCTAAGGGAACTCGTGTTGTGCATTTTAAAAAACTCGGTAAAAATCCTATTGATATTCCTTTTACTCTCCCAGTTACAATTCCATTAAGGGTTGGTGTTCCTAATACCCCTTTCGATGTTCAAACAGAAATTCGTAACATTTTGTTCAAGTTTAAAGACAATAATGGAGAGAATAAAACACTTTCCTTTGATCTTATTGATGGTATCCAACTTGATAAAAATAACAATCTTATTAATAGTCCCGAAACAAACACTGCACACATTCTTAATGAAGTTAAGTTGCTTTCTGAAAAAATTACTGGATTGCCTTCAAAAGCCAACGAAGAATTGCCTATGAATAAAAAATGTTTGGAATTGTTAAATCAACTTGGTTCTTGGAAACAAGATTCAAATGGTTCTTGGGAGTGGGAACCTAAAACTTATAAACGAGGCCATAAAGTTTATCCTATTACTGCTCCGCACCAAATTCCATCAAAAAATGAATTTGATGTTTTAAAAAGCTCTATTCGGGCTGCTGAAATTATTATTAAAAAAAAGTCTAAGCGTCTTACAAAAAGTGATACGGATGGATATTATTATGATTCCGATTCATCTGATGATTATGCTGTTTCTCAGGCTACCGCTGTTTATCGTTCAGCAGCTACTTGTTTTACCAGTTCTCGTCGCGAACAAAGTCAGGGTGGTTATCAACGAAGTGGATATGATAATAGTGTTAGTAGTTATTCTCATGGTATTTAAGTCGTTCGTTTTCATTATAAATTATTATAAATTATTCTCAATCTTCGTCACTTGATATCGCTTCGGTTATAGATTGATTGTAGGATGGTGGCGTTGTTACTGGTTTCCATAAAGACATAATTTTATCTGATTTTAATATTTCTTTTCTAAAATAATTTTTTTTATCGTATTTTATTGTTTCTTTTGAACGTATTTTCCAATATACTTCAATATCATTTCTTAGTATATTTAGCATAATTTTATTGTAATTTGATACATATCGTCTCCTACTACCCGCTGTTCTTCTATCATATGCTTCATTTTCTTGATCTTCAGTATATATTTGTTCTTGTCTTCTAATATATTTTGCTGGGTATGTTTCCGCTACCGTATTTTTAGTTAAATTAAATGTTACTTTTCTGGTTTCCTTTTGTTTTTTTTCAGGGTAGAGTGGTTTTGACAACATTTTTTTCTCTGGAAAGGAGTAGTTGTTATAGGATTTATTATATATTATTTATTCGTTTCAATTTTATAGAATTCATAAAATTGAAGGTAAAAAATGACCATGTATTTATAAATACTCTCATTGACTCTCGTTGATCCGTGTTAATACTTCTTTCTTCAAATTGTAACCATGTCGCTTGGAACTTCTGTAGCTGATGTTACCGCCCAAGACTCAACTATGGATGTTCCTGTTGCTTGTTTGGGGGGCAGTGGTAATGGTGGAAATGGTGGAAGTGGTCCTAAAAAATGCCCTGGATGCGAAAGCGGGTCTAGATCTAAAACTGACCATTTTAATAATTCTATTAATCACTTTTATGAAGGTTGTTATTTAAGAGAGACTACTTGTATTTGGTGCGGTGCAAATTCGTGGGGAGAAGAATATTGTAGTTTTAAATGCATTTCTCTTGAAAAAAAATATGACGATGCACACAGCAATTATTATTAGATTTGTTTTGGTTTTGTTTTGGTTTGGGTTGTTTTGGTTTGTTTTGGTTTGGTTTGTTTTTATTCATGTTGTCCGTGCTCTTCATCATCAGCATCGTCTAAATAATCTTCTTCATTTGAAGACGAAATTTCGTCATCTTCTTGGTCGCTTGATGATGATGAGATTGTTTCTTGTTCATCTTCTTGGTCGCTTGATGATGATGATGTTGTTTCTTCTTCATCTTCGATGGTTGATGATGATGAGCTTGTTTCTTCTTCTTCTTCTTCTTCCGTTTCTTCTACTTCTAGAATAATTTCTCTATCAGAATCATCAACTGCAAAGAATTCATCTTCTATGTCAACTTGTTCGCTGTGACGGCGAATTTCGTTGCCGATTTGTTCTTGAAAACCTTCTCTATCCTCATCGCGTTTAACTTTATCTATTTTTTCTTCAAGTGTATCGAGGCGCCTTTTCTGTTCTAATCTTTCTTCGTGTAGGTCTCTCATCCCGCTTAATAGTGTTTCAAAAGTACTTCTTGTAATGTTAATAACTTGGTCTTCGGTTCCATGTTTTACGTTATTCACGTGTTTATAAAGCTCTCCCATTGTGTTCATGATTTCTAGAAATTCTCCGTCTGAAAGCTTTGGCTTGATGTTGTCAATTTTTGAAGAAAGGCCCTGAAGGACAAGGGTGGGTGTTGCCCGACATTCCATTGTGACTTGGTCTGTTTGTGACTTGGTTAGTTTGTGAGTTATTATCTCACATTAAAATCTGTTTCAATTTTTATTATAAACGGATGATATGAAAAATAAAAAATTTGTTGATCTTCTCTTTTTATTTTTTATTTTTATTTTGGTTGGTTAATCGGTCTATTTACCTATTGCTATTCTGTGCTAAAGAACTATCTGTACGATGGGTCGCTGTTGTCGCACAGGTGGGGAATGTGCCCAGCCATCTCGTTAAACTTCCCCATACACCTGGATTCGTAGGCGTGGTAAGTCTGGGCAACCACTGTTGTCTTCTCGCCGAGAATTTCGACTTCAATGGTCATTTCGGGGAGTTTCCAAGTGTAGATTTTCCATGAGTTCCCCGCCAAAAGGTCAGTCTCTATCGTATGGTACAGATGAGCATTTGTAACAGACATTTTTCCTGGAAACGCATCGCCGTTGCGTTTGAGCCTCTCGGGAACACAGTGCCCACACAAGTAAGACCCGAAACGCGATTTCATCCCTGTCCTGGTACCCCCAATCTTCATGATCTTGTCATCCTGCACAATCAAGTAGATCTGCTCGGCATCGGCGGTCCAGCGCTCTTGAGCGCCTGGCACTCGTGGAAGTTCAGGTTTGATGGTCGTCTGGCGGCGGTCGCTGTGATCAAGCACTATATCACACGCGTGCTCAAAAACACCACCACATGCCTCGTTGAAAGCGTCCACCGTCATCCCCTCCTCCGGCATATGCTTGGCCCACTTCTTACGTGCTGCTTCTCCCGCGGAAAATTTAGGGAGCTGTCTCGTGTCCGCGATTTGGCTCATCATCGATACTATATTTGAAGTGAGTTTTGTGAGCTGAGTGAGTATCTGGTTGCAAATGTGCATATAACAGATTGTGCAAAAATTACTTCAATCTTTTATAAACCTACCCGTATCCCTACCCGTATCATTTTGTAACGGTATTTTCCTTCTTCCTCTTTTTTCCTTCTTCCTCCCTAAAAAATCTCCTATTTAATTTTATTAATAAATAAAAATGTATAAACCTTTCCTTTAATATTTTGGATTTTTTGGTATTGCAAATTTAGATTGTTTTTTTGATTTTTTATTCAAAGGCGATTTCGTGGATTGTCACGCCGTCTTCGTCTAGAATACCTATTACTTCTTCTCCAATGGGGTAGCTGATAAGGACGTTATCATACGCACCAATTGAGGTTTTGTAGTAGTTTTTTTCCGCAACGGTAACCTTCATGTCTTCGGTTAATTCGATTCTGTAGTCGTCCAGGTCATCTTCCTCTTCCTCATCTTCATCTTCTTCCTCATCGACGGGAAGAATAGCTAACTCCGCTATCATCGCCACGAACGGGTCGCCATGGGTCCACATTTCTTCTGCTCCTACTTCTGCTCCTGCCTCTCCCCATTCTTGCGCCGCTGTTTGAACGGCACCATTCTCAAGCTTACCGACTTGTTTGAAAAGTTCTCCCATCGTGTTCATGATCTTTAAATATTCCCCATCGCTAACTTTTCCCTTGATGTCATCAACAAGATTCGAAAGTTCATGGAGGGCCGGGGTTTTGGAGTGTGCCATGTTGAGGCGGGAAGTGTTTGAAGAAAGTGAAACAGGATGGAAGCTAACTTATGGTGAAAAGTGCTTTTATACGAAAATCCAAAACTTACTTCAATCTTTTATACCCACACGCAAAACCCGGTTGGACCGACACAACTCGCGAATGTAACGGATGCCCAGCACCACCCGCGAACCTAACGGATATCCCGCACCACCCGAGAACCTAACGGATATCCCGCACCACCCGAGAACCTAACGGATATCCCGCACCACCCGAGAACCTAACGGATATCAATGTGAAACTCTATAATCTACCTATATTAGCTAAAGGGGAAATGGGTGACATAACGGGAAATGGGTGATATAAAGGGAAATAGGTGATATAAGGGGAAATGGGTATATCCAATAAAAAATGTTTTGTTTTTTGTTTTTTATTTTAGTTAAGTTTATCTTGTAATCTACCTATTCTTCATCCTCATCCTCATCCTCAAATTCGAAAGGAGTAATCGTCTCACCGTCTTCCTCCAACTGACCAACTGGCTCCTGATCTGGGTAAGTAAATATCACGTTATCCATCCCCTGAGCGCTAGTCTTGTAGTATTCTGTTCCACCAACGGTCACCTTCATATCCTCAGTGAAGGTCACTTCTTCCTCTTGCTCTTCCTCTTCCTCTTCCTGTTCCTTTTTCTCTTCCTGTCCCTCAAAGTCACCGTCTTCGTTGTCCTGGGTCACCGACGGAATTACCACCTCCAGTTTAGGAGATTCTACCTCCCCCATCATGTGCTTGAGCATATCGTTCATTTCAGTTTCGTCCGCCTCGTTCTTCTTCTCCTCCTCCTTCTTCACTTTCTTGGATCCCTTGCACTTCCCACGATGTCCCTTCGGTTTGCCCGAACCAGGCGCACATTTGGGACACTCAACGAATTCCTCCGGAGACTTCGTTTCCTCTTCCTTCTTCTTTTCCTTTTTCGGTTTCTTCTCACTGGGGGCGGTAACCTTGCACCGACCGCGGTGCCCCATCATCTTTCCGCTCCCCTCGTAACATTTGGGGCAGGGTTTCACCTCTTTCTCCTCTTTCTTCTCTTCCTTCGCCTTGGCCAATTTATCGGCCTTCTCCTTCTTCCTCAATTCCTTCTCCTTCTCCTTCGCCTCCTTCTTCTTTTCCTTTTCGGCCTCAGCTTCGGCCAACTTTTCCGCCTTCTTGGCCTCGCGCTCTGCCTTCTTTTCTTCCTTCTTCCTCTCCTTCTCTGCCTCAGCTTCGGCCAACTTTTCCGCCTTCTTGGCCTCGCGCTCTTCCTTCTTCCTCGCCTTCTCTGCCTCAGCTTCGGCCAACTTTTCCGCCTTCTTGGCCTCGCGCTCTTCCTTCTTCCTCTCCTTCTCTGCCTGAGCTTCGGCCAACTTTTCCGCCTTCTTGGCCTCGCGCTCCGTTACCTTCTTGGAACGTTCCGTGGCCTTGGCCCACTTCCGGAAAATCTTGCGAGTAACCGCCTTGCCAGAACGCTGGTTCTTCTTCAGAAACTTGGCCATAATTGCCATAGCCTGTTCCTGAGGAGTCGGCTCTTCCAACTGTTTGGAAACCGCCTTCTTCTTCACCGGAAGGTTAAACAGGGCACGGGCTTCATCGCCCGTAATCTTCAGTGCGCCATTCTTGTCAAGGTGCTTGATCGCGTTGTTGATGATGTTGTTGAAAGCGTCGTTCTGGATCTTGTCATTCCAAGTCATAACCGAAGCCATTTTTCTAGTGTCTGTGTGTGAGTGTTTTGTAAGCTGTAAGTGTTTCTAATTGCAAAAGTGCATATAACAGATTGTGCAAAATTTACTTCAATTTTTTTATAAACCCATCTTATTTTTTTTGAGAAAAATTCTCTCTTCTTCCTCATTTTTCCTTTATTCCTCTATAACATCACCCATTTCAGTTTTATTAATCCTTTTAATAAAATTGAAATAAATTTTGGTTTTTTTATAATTATTCATTTCTTTTTTTCATCATTCCTCATATTCCTCATTCCTCAAATATCGCCCGTTTCCACTTTCACATTTTTATTTTAAAAAAATTGAAGTTTTTTTTGAAAATTTCACTATTCTTCTTTATTATATATTTTACTTTTTCCTCATTCCTCATTCCTTCTTCCTCATATTCCTTCTTCCTCCTTTTTTCCTTCTTCCTCCCTAAAACATCACCTATTTCATTTTTTACCACATTATAAAAAAATTGAAGTAAATTTTGCACAATCTGTTATATGCACTTTTGCAACCAGATACACACTCAGCTCACAAAACTCACTTAAAATGTCCTGCACTCTCGCCAAGTCCCGCGCTGACTACCGCCGCAAGGTTTCCGCTCAGAAGGCTCTCAAGAATGCTGAAACTGAAAAGAAGAAGAACAACAACAAGATCTACAAGCCCGCGACTTTTACTATCACCTGCCGTTACTGCAAGGAGAAAGGTCACAAGGTCGGTCATTTCGACAAGAACCTCGGTCGCTTCGTTACTACCTGCGTTAAGGCTATCGCCGCCTCCCAGCGCAAGGCCAACTACAACAAGTGCAAGCGCGAAAAGACCAGCGCCTGGAAGAATCAGGTTTCGGTGTCCGTTGCCGAAGAGACCGGCACCGACGGCTGGAACACCGCTGGCTCCAAGAATAAGGTTTCTACCGCCCAGAAAACTGAAAAGCCTGTCCTCAAGTTCGCCAAGAACCGCTTCGCTCTCGACGAGGATAGCGATGATGAAACCGGTCCCACCACCTGGGCAGCCAGTGCTCCCATCGGCGCTTGGTCCAAAGGTGCCCCCACGCCGGTGAACACCGATTCTAGCGACGATGATACTGAGCCCCGTAGCATTCTTCTGGATAAGCCCATCGAGATCGGTCAGGGAACCTGGCACGTCTTTAACGAAACCCAATTCGCCACCATCGGTCTCAGTCCCCAGCAGATTGACCTTATCTTCGACAAGAAAGCTACTCTTACTGACTTTATCGCCGACCCTCAGTCCGCCGCCGATACTGCCTTTGCTGACCCTCTGGTTTCCACGGGCCCGATTACGGGTGCCTGGGGAGATCAATGCTAAGCCTTAGCCAAAATAACTTAAAAACAAAAAAACACATATAAAAATCAAAAAACGAATAAATTTTTTAACTTGCTCCGTTAGCTCAGTTTGGTAGAGCGTGGGTCTAATAAACCCAAGGTCAGCGGTTCGATCCCGCTACGGAGCATTTAGTTGGCGTCTGGCTACCACAGGCGTAGTTCCATAAAAATAAATGTTGATGTAAGCCTTGTGGTCGATAGCCTTTTAAGTATAGTACATCTATATAGTTTCACAGCTAGATTCGCTTGAATAGCAAAAATCTTATGTGAAAAGTGTAAAATGGCAGATATCTCAAGGAGCCCTTTCAGTCATGTTTGCTGGAAGTTTGGAATTTAATGGGTCTTCGTCACAAACCGAAAAAGGAAAGTAGGGGGAATGACGTTGATTTTTTTTATTTCATTTTACTCTAACGGATATATTTTAAAAAAATTGAAGCCATGAATAACTTAAATACTATAACTACAACACAAGCAATCTAAGTATGACTGAAAATAACAACATTTCAATGATCGATATTTTCAAGACCGGTTCCCCTCTTTCGATCAAGACGATCGCCACTAGAACCGGACTTAACCGAAAGCAGGTTAGGAGTTTTGTCAGGAAGAAGATTGCTACTGGTGAGATTAGGAGGGTTCATCCCTCGGAAGTGGGTAACGGTAAGTTTGCCGCTAGTAATGAACGGATTGCGCGAAATAAGGATGAAAAGAAGCGCCTCAGGAAGGATCGTAGTGGTTCATTTAATCGTAGCTGGAAAAAGGGGGAATTTAATGTCTTTGCCCTTGTCTGAATTATTCTTTAGAAATATTCGAAATTAGAAAATTTTTATTTTCATCTAAAAGAATTGGCTATAACCTGTAATATCTTACCATGTCATCTACCTCACAACTACTAACACTCCCTTTCATCTACCATCTCTCGCTCCCTTCCCTCACTATATACTCTATTGTAACGGATCTCATATGAAACGGGAAATGGGTGACATAAAGGGATACCGCTGTCATTTTGTATATTTACCATTGTCAGTCTGTATATTCTCTCTTTTCTTCCAAATATTTTTTATTCATTAGAGAGATTTTCTCTATTCTTTCTCACTAAACTTTTTACTACTGTATTATCTTATATTCTTCTCTTTCGCTCGTTACACTCGCTCTTCATAATACATTCCTTTTTTTCGCACACTCTCTTCTAACACTCTATTATATAAACGGGAAATGGGTGACATAAAGGGATACCGCTGTCATTTTGTATATTTACCATTGTTAGTCTGTATATTCTCTCTTTTCTTCCAAATATTTTTTATTCTTTAGAGAGATTTTCTCTATTCTTTATTACATTTCTTTTAAATAAAAAAAATATTTATTGAAGAAACGCTTCTTCTTCAATACTCCAAATCTATATGTGCTACCTTCCCTGTATTTTCCATGTATTGTCCGCACAGTTTACCTTCTGGGTAACTAAATAATATATTCTTTATCTCTCCGTAATCTGTCATATAGTGCACTCTTCCATCTATTTTTACTAGCATCTCCTTTTCTAACTTTATCTTTATTCCTTTCTCTTCTTCTTCTTCTTCCGAACTTTCTACTTCTTCTCTCTTTCTCTTCTTCATTCCTGACAATACTCCCCCCCGTATTATCTTCTTCTTCTTCTTCCCCTCCATTTTGTTTTCTTCCTATCCCCCTATTTCACATTTCACTCTTCAATTTTCT
>Ga0181392_1000417_pt1 | contig 16056 bp, 7 predicted proteins | sample 15SPOviralmetaG_FD_130083 | JGI IMG/M metagenome (GOLD analysis project Ga0181392, IMG submission 130083) | Marine viral communities from the oligotrophic San Pedro Time Series (SPOT) site, San Pedro Channel, CA, USA - 15 SPOT_SRF_2010-09-15 | ecosystem: Environmental > Aquatic > Marine > Strait... | reverse complement strand
TCGTTAGTATTGATACTGACGAAGGTGTACTTGAACCTTTAGGCGTTGGAGAAATGCTTATAGAGGTTCGATACTAGAAAATGCAGGCACGAATAAAAATTCACGTCCTAGCCTTTTCAAGATGATATTTTCATAGGAGAAAATAACTATGTCTACTTTACATTTAAGTCGCGAGGTAAAAGTCTACGTACAATGGGACGGTCAATATTGGCAAATACCTGTATTGGATGGCTTTAGCTTTTCGCAATCAACAAACACTTCAGAGATAACTTTAAGTGAAATGGCAACGGCGGCTAACGTTAGTCGACGAGGTCGTGCAATGTTTAATGACTCTCTTTCACCTGCTGAATGGAGTTTTTCTACATATGCTCGTCCTTATGTAGATTCAGCAAAGACTCATGCAGTAGAAGAAATTCTTTGGGCAATGATGGTAGCGGCACCTTTAACTGCTTATAACGGAGATCCAGATTGGGCGGCTCCTTTAACCACAGGCAATGAAGCAGCAGGGCTAAATATTGACTTCAGTACTTCGAATGTTCTAACAGCTCCTGACGCAACTATTTGGTTTAGATTCCCTAGTAATGATAATGGGGGTTCAGCCGATGATATTTGGTATAAATTGAGTAAAGCCGCTGTAAATGAGTGCACCATGGATTTTGATATCGATGGAATTACAACTATAAACTGGTCAGGTATGGCAAGTAAGTTAGAAGAAATTGCATTTAGTGCTTCACCTGCAGCAAGTGGCGAACCTACTTTAGAGATTGCAACAGCAAAAATAAATGCAACCGATAACTTTATTCGTAATCGTTTAACTCAACTAACTCTTACTTCTTCCGATGGAGGAGGTATCTTAGGTACTTACAATATTGTACTGACAAGTGGAAGTATCAGCATTACAAATAATGTTGAACATGTAACACCTTCTAGTTTAGGAATTGTTAATGTACCATTAGACCATACTTTAGGTACTAGAACTGTATCTGGATCGTTCACTTGTTATCTAGACAACTCTGGAACTGCTAGTGCTGATCTTTTCCAAGATCTACAAGGAGCCTCTAGTAATGTTCAAAATAGTTTTGCTCTTACTTTCAAAGTTGGAGGAGATACAGCAGATACACCTAGATTACATGTAGCTTGTGCAAAAGCAATGCTAGAAATACCTACCCATAGTATTGAGGACGTAATTAGTATGGAAGTTAATTTCCACGGTTTAGGCACAGATATTGCCGATACTGACGAAGTGACTATCAAATATTTAGGTGCGTAAAAATATTTCTTGACATAGGAGGTCTTTTGGACTATACTATGAAATAGAAAAAGTTAGAAGGGGCTCTTTTTCGAGCCCTTTTTATTATGCGGAGAAACATGGCTAATTTTAATATCAAAAAAGAAGCGGAGGTCTATCTTTATGACACAGCAAATAACTCATATCATAGACTTGACGTTACCGAAGATTTAAGTTTTAGTCAAACTTTTACAGACAAAACATATCCGCAAAAAACACTGCATGAGCAACACAAGTTACATGACGCGTCAAATATAAAAAAAGCAAATCCTGCTAACTTTGAAATGACCATACCCATGATAACTCAAAGTACTTTAAATGTAGTTTTTAATTTACTTGTTAATTTTAAGTCGGGAGAGTACACATTAAATACTTTTGATTTGTACATAAAACTTCCAAATGATATTTATAAACTGGAAAAATGCGTTATAACTAATGGGACATTCATAATTGAGAAATTAGAGAATCTCAAGTTGACCATAGCCGGTGAAGCATCTAAATTAACAAGAGGAACTACTCTTTTAGACGGAATAACACTGCCGTCCAGAGGTACTAGAGACTATCAGATGCTAAAAGCACTTACAGTAAAAATTAACAATGTTGATTTTTCTACTTGTATGTATAAAGTTTCAGTGGAACTACAAAATGATATAAAGTGGAACCCTTACGAAACTGTCAACAAAGCATTGAGCATAGGCAATAATCATGATGCCAGTACTACAATGTACCCCTCTAATTTCACGCTTGAAAAACGAATACTTGCAGGCTCTCTAGGACGTTATGTTACTGATACTAGTAATGCTGATGTTCAGACTTGGAAAATAGGCGTACCTATAGAAATTACCGCTGGCAACGGTTTAACAAGTACTAATTTTAGAGGGTTTTTCTTCAATTTAACAAACTGTAGTTTTACCAACAGAAATATTGCGGAAGATATATTCACTCAAAATTACGAATGGAAAATGAACGATAACACTGTCGATCTCGGCACAATGTTAAAACTTAACACACTAACATAAGGATAAAATAATGGATTTAAAAAAATTAATGGTTGATACCAAAGCAGTTTGGATCGACTTCCCTGGCTTAAAAGGGTTTGAAGTAGAAGTAGTTAATCTTTCACGAAAAGAATTAACGGGTTTACGTAAAAAATGCACTACTACAAAATTTGATAGAAAAACAAGACAAGCAGTAGAAGATTTAGACGAAGAAAAGTTTGTTACGGAGTTTTCAAAATCTGTAATTAAAAGTTGGAAAGGTCTCAAGCTACAGCATCTTGAAACACTACTTCTTGTAGATATTGAAGGAGAAGATCCTGAAAAAGAATTAGAGTATAACGAAGAGAATGCTGAAACTCTTGTAAGCTCTTCCACAGAATTTGATACATGGCTCAATGAGGTAGTCTTTGATTTAGATAATTTTCGTACAGGATCAAAAGGACCAACTATTCCAAAGACTGAAAAAGTACTTCAAAAATAGTGATGCAAAAATGACGAGAGATCGTTATTTAAAAATGTGTGAACAACTAAACAAAGAACCAGATTTAAATGAAATACCTCCGGATATAGAAGATTTTCCGGATATAGCAGTGCAAGCAATGAGTATTTTTGGTTCTTTAGGAGATCGAATATACCCAGATATAGGGTATATAGGAAAAGATTTTACAAATTTAAATGAATATATACAAATTTATGATATTGAAGATAAAGAACTACTTTTAGAGATTCTAACTTATTTAGAATCAAGAGCTATTAAAAACTCTCAAGAACAGTTAAAAAGAGAGAGAGATAAGCTAAAGAGAAAAACCTAGTGGCAGATACAATAACCGTAACGTATAAGGTCAATGAAGATGGCTCTCTAAAAGCTATTGGTAAAGACGCTGAAAAAGCAGCTAAATCTACGAATAAAGCTGCTAATTCCGCCGAAGACCTTACAAAAAAGAATAAAGGTGTAGCGGGAGCTACATCAAACGGTACAAAAGCTTTTTCTAAAATGACCACAGGTATGCAGGGAGGATTAGTTCCTGCATATGCCGAAGTAGCCGCAAGGGTTTTTGCCTTGACTGCGGCTTTTGGCGTTTTATCCAGAAATGATGCAATTTCTAAATTACAAGAAGGTATAGAATTTACAGGTAGAGCTGCCGGACGAAATCTTACTTTTGTAGCTAACGAGCTAAAAAGAATAACTGATAACGCTATTTCTGCAGAAGCTGCAATGCGAGCCACAGCTGTAGGGGTATCTGCAGGCTTTAGCGAAGAACAAATGAAAGGACTTGCTCAAGTTGCAAAAGGAGCCTCTCTTGCTTTAGGCAGAGACATGGCCGACGCTATGGATAGACTTATACGAGGTGCTGCAAAGCTAGAACCTGAAATACTTGACGAATTAGGTATTATGGTAAGGCTAGATAAAGCGTCAGAAGACTATGCCCGTAGCTTGAATAAGACAGTAGGAGAGCTTACACAGTTTGAAAAACGCATGGCATTTACAAATGCTATTATTGAGCAGGGAAGACAAAAGTTTGATGGAATAACAGATTCTATTGACGCCAGTCCTTTCTCCAAACTATCAGCTTCTTTGTCTGATCTAGCAAAAACAGCAATTGGAGGACTTAACAAAGCTCTTGGTCCAATGGCAAATTTTTTAGCAGAGAATACTTTTGCACTAGGAGCACTTGTTGCTCTTTATGCAAGTTCAGTTGCAGGTACGATTGTGGGGGGAATAACTTCTATGGCGGAAGCTTCTGCATCAGGAGCTGTTCGAACAGAGGCTCAGTCTAAAGCAGCTTTAAGAGCTATCAAACCAAATGTTCTTTTGGGAAAAGCATTTAATACTGTTGCAACGTCGTCAGATAGAAGCGCTAAATCTATACAAACCATGATGAAAAGTCTAAATATGACTATAAATATGACAACTAAAGATACTAAAAAGCTAAAAGCGGCCACCAAGGCTCGTAATCATTTAGTTGCAGAGATTTACAGACAAGACTTAGCACAAGTAAAAGTCAGTATGACCAATGCGTTAGCAATACTACAAGAGCAAGGCCTTATGGCAGGCATTCGTGCTCATGCACAAGCACTTAGAGAGTTAAGTGTTGCTACTACTACCGCAATGTCTTCTCAAACAACATTATATGCCATAATGACAGCAGGTAAAGGAGTTATGCTAGCTTTGGGATCTACAGTAAGATTTCTTGGAGCAGCATTCTTAACTATGATGCCTTATATAGGAATGGCACTTGCAGCATTTGCAATACTTGGTCCTATTGTTACAAAGATGTTTGGGCTAGAAGATACTAGATTAGAAAAACAAATAGAGAAAAACGCAAAAAGATTTGAAGAGTTCGATGAAGTTTTAATGCAGTATAATAAAACTATCTTAAAATCTAAAACTTCCACAGATCTTTGGGCAAAAACTTTAAAACCAATTTCAGGCCTTCTTACAGAAGTTGCTCAAGCAATGCATGAAACTATTGCTGCTGCTCAAACAGAGCAGCTATTAAAACACGTTGCTGCCGTAAAACAACTTGCACAAGCTGAAAGTACTCTTGCAGCTGCTACAGGTCCAGGAATATCGGGTGTATATTATAGAGGAAAAACACATGATACCAATACTATGGAATCTAATGTTGCCGATGCAAAAAAATTAAAAGAAAGCACTAGTGGTGAGCTTAGTTCTATGGTGCAAGAAATGATTAGCAAAGACCTAATAAAAGGTATGTCAAAGTTTTTAAGCACTTCAGATGCTATGGTAGCAAGACTAAAAATACTAGGGGAGCAAGGCGCTCCTGTAGGGGATGCTTTAAATGCCATTAAAGCTTCGCAGGAAGGAGTTAATGATACTTTAACAAAACTTCTTTCAGGTGAGTATACTCCTAAACAAGCCGCGGAACAAATGACTATTTTAGCTACTAGTGCCACTGCTTCTGTTCAAGCTTTTGAAAGTTTTAATGATATCCTCAATAAAGCAAAAGACTTAGTAGGAGATACAACATCTACTTGGGGTACGTATGGAAAACATATAGATAATGTAAAAGAAGCAGTTGTTAATGTAAATAAGATATTAGAAGATGGTAAAGGATCCTCAGCTTCCAAAGAAAAAGCAAATCTAATTTTAAGGCAATATGGTCTAGTACCTGGAGATAATCCGGTTGCTCAACTATCCGCTTTTCAAAGCAAATTAGAAGAAATTAATGCAGCATATAAAAACTTAGAGCTAAAAGAAGCACAGGATGCCCTTAATGATACGTCTGCCATTGCCACAGGAATTACAATTTTACAAAATCTAGAAACCCGAGTAGCTCTTAAAGAACAAGAAATAAGTGTAGCAATTAAAGGAAGTGAACAAGAAAACATTCTTTTATTACAAAAACTAGCAATTCAAAAAGAAATTTCCGGTGAATTAGACAAGCAAGCTCAAAAAGTTGCAGAAAGAGCTACTCGTTTAGGAGGAGAAATATTTGGTGAATCCTTTACAGCCGCAGAAGGTTATGCAGACTATAGTGCTGAGAATCCAGACGCTAAAACAAGTGAAAAAATGGGTAAGTTAAACGAACTAGCTCAGCCACAACTAAAGGCTTTGTCTGCTCTTAGCCCTGAAGGTGCTCTTATGAGCTCTGCTATTGAAGGAGCTTTAATACTATCTGAATCTTTTAACATGGCTTTCGAAGATATTAATGCAGGCGGAGATAAAATGCAGATTGGCTTAGAAGTAGCAGCTGCAGGTTTAAATGTTATATCAGGTATGATGGCCGCTCAGTCGAAAGCACAAGTAGCTTCTATAGATAAGCAAATTGAAGCAGAAAAGAAGAGAGACGGAAATTCAAAAGCTTCTGTAGACAAAATCAAAGCTTTGGAAAAAAAGAAAGATGATATAAAACGTAAAGCTTTTGAAAAAGATAAAAAATTAAAAATGGCTCAGGTTATGATTGCTACCGCCTCTGCTGTTATGAAGTCTGTTGAGGAAAGCCCTGCAACTTTTGGGCTTCCTTTTTCTGCATTTGCAGTTGCAATGGGAGCGGCTCAACTTGCCGCAATAGCAGGGACTTCTTATCAAGGAGGCGGAGGAGCAGCAAGTGCTGGAGGCCCTTCAAAAGTAGCAGTTGGCTCACGTAACAATTCTGTGGATTTAGCCCGAGCTAGAAGCCCTTCTGGAGAGTTAGGGTATGCTAGAGGGCAGAGCGGTACAGGACAAGGAATGACAAACTTCAGACCTACAGGTGCATTCGCAGGATATAAACATAGAGCAGGTGGCGGATATATTGTTGGAGAGCAAGGACCAGAAGTATTTATGCCAGAAACACCGGGCGAAATTATACCTTCAGGACAAGGTACTGGAGGAACTACAAATGTAAACTTCTCCATCAATGCAGTAGATGCCGCAGGTATCGAAGACTTACTAATGAATCAAAGAGGAAATATAATCGGAATGATAAGAGAATCCGCAAACGCACATGGAGAAACATTTCTAGAAGGTATAAATACTATGTCTGGAAATGAGGGAGAACTTTACTAATGCCTATTCAAAACACATTACCAGATCCAAGTAATCAAATAACGGATGCAGGGCAGAGCGGTTCAGGATCTTTTGGTCCTGGTTTTCAATCTGTAAAGCTAACTTCTGTTCAACCGATTATGAGAGACAGAACAAACTCAGGAAGAATTATATCTCGTTCTCACGCCTATCATAAATGGGAAGTACAGATTAGTTATAACCCTCTTACAAAAGACGAGTTTGATCCTATTTATACTTTTTTAATGGATAAAAGAGGTTCTCTACAACCTTTCTTTGTATCCTTACCTCAATATAAAAATTCTGGTATTACATCAAGAACAATATCGGTTACGGCAGACGCAGGAAAAACTACAGTGTCTGTGAATAGCTCAGCAAGTATGAAACCTGGAATGCTTTTTACTGTGACAGATTCTCAAGATAGTTCTCATACAAAAGCTTATATGGTTACTCAAGTACTGTCTTCAACTTCTCTTAAAATTAGCCCTGCTCTTGCTAAAAAGGTAACAGGAGGGGCTACTATTAATTTTACAGATCCTCAATTAAAAGTAATACAAACCTCGGACACTCGAGAATACACACTTAATACAAATAATTTATATAGCTTTTCGCTAAAACTCGAGGAGGTTAGTAATTAAATCATGGCAGAGAGAAATTTACCCTCAGCATTAAAATCATCATTACTGGCAAATGATCCCTATAGCTATTTTCATTTAATAAAGTTTGAAAGACCAAATGGAGTAGCATCTTCTAATTTTGTTGCTGGAAAAGCAACAGACTATGCTTATATTACTGATTCTTCTATTAATATTGATTTTGATGATGGTTCAAAAAGTTCAAAAGGTGTTGCAAATGGGTCACAAACTTATGTTGCAAATAAAGTCTTAAAAGTTGGAACTGTAAACGAAACAACAGAAGCAAAAGCTTCAAACATGAATTTAGTGCTTTCAGGAACTGCTTTAGGGACTATAGTTACAACTAGTGCTGCTTTTGCTTCTTCGAGTATGACAACAACTATTGATTTACTCGAAGCAGGTTTTCAAGAAGGAGATATTCTACTACTTGAAAGTGCAGGAAATACAAATAATAATAAGTATGCGAGAATTGATAAGTTTACAAATGCTAATAAAACTGTTGCTCTTACAGGTATTGACTGTACTATAGATAATGCTGTTTCTCAAACTTATAACCTATCTTATGCATCTGAAGAAATAAGCGCTTTACTTAATAACAAAGAAGCTACTAACTATACTAATTATGTAAATAGAGAAGTTTTTATATATAGAGGACACTTTGAACCAGAGACAGGAACAATTATAGGAGAACCTTTTGTAATATTTAAAGGAATTATTTCAAAGGGTTCTGTACAGGAAGATGTTTTAAAAGATTCAAAAGTTTCTTGGAACTTAACTTCTCACTGGGGTGATTTTGTAAGAGTACAAGGAAGATTAACATCAGACTACTCTCATAGAGCCCTAAGTATAACAGGGGGTTCAGACGTAGGGGCTTTAGTTCGCCCTGAGTATCAATATGACTTAGGTTTTGCACATGCAGAAAGAGCTGTAAATCTTATAGCAACATATCAAACTCAAGAAACTCGTTATAAAATGAAAAAACGAGGAGGTTTTGCAGGTTTTATTGGTTTAAAGAAAACAGTAGAATATCAAGTAGAAGTTGACAGAGAGGTTGATTTACAATTTAACTTAACTGCTCGTTCTTTACCTGTAGTTTATGGTGTTCAAAAAGTAGACAGTATTCCTGTTTTTGCCGATATTCTTGAAAGCAACGCCAAAGAAGTATATGTAGCACATGCTTTTGCAGAAGGTGAGATAGGTGGAATCTTTGATGTGCATATTGAAGATACAAGCAGTGTATGTTTAGATCAAAATGATAAAAATAATAGAACGGCTTCAGACGGAGTTAATATAGCATGTTATGGTAGAGCAGATCAAGGATTTGTACTCGCAGGTGAAACTGGAAGAACCAATACAGAAGTGCCTTTTGCTTTGGCAAATACTGATTTAAGTGTAAAAAATCAAGACACTAATCAAGGAGGCTATGAATCTGTATATAGAAATCCAACCTCAGGTCCTAGCAGAAATATTGATAATAGTCGAACAGGCTTACAGCATGAAACTACTTTTAGTCTTCATCATGCTCCTACACCTACTACTATATTTGTTCATACAGGTAAAGCAGATCAAGACGCAGACGATACTTTAGTAAAAAAAGCTTCAAACTCAGACTTTAAATTACAAAATCAATTGTCAGATATTGATCCAAATAACTACTGGAGCCCTAATCACAAGTTACTTGATACTGCTTATGTAGTTGCAAAGTATGTTATTGGAGAAGGTGAAACAACAATTAGCAAGCTTGAGTTTGTAGTAAGTGGAAAAAAAGTTAGAAGTTATAACTATGACCACAGCTATGATCAAGATAGCGCTGAAGCAAGTGCCGGACAAGAGTTCTTTAATATAGGAGATGTAGTAACTATACATAGAACAAATGCAGAAGGAAGTAATGCTGCGGATAGTCAAATTGGTTCTTCAGCCGTTACAATTATTGATAAATGGTCTTTTTATAGAGATAGTACTACATTACTTTACAGATTCAGACTATCTGCAAACCCACAGGCAGATACAAACAGTACTGCATTTTATATCAAAAGAACTGTTGATGGTGTTGAGAAAAAATGGCATATGGTTTCTCACGACCATAAAGTAGAGGCTACTACACTAACTGCAAGTACTCCCATGACAGCAACTGTAACAAATATACCTGCTTACAGTTCTTCAGGAGGTAATCATGCTAAAAGAGTAATTACTCTTTCTAATCTAACAAACTTGTTGTTTTATGGATTATGTCAGCCAGGTCATTTTGTATCCTTTAACTTTTCTGGAGAAACTCCTACTGCTGCATTTAGAATATTATCAGTAGACACTACCAATAAAAAAATAACTGTTGTAGACAACGATACTCCTAGTATGCGACAAGTACGAAATGCCTTTAATAATTTATCAGGTTCCGAAACTTGTACATTAAGAAACCATAATCTTGTAAACCTAAGTAGTAGTGGAAGTACTACAAACGATGCCTATAATAACAGATCCATAACTTTTACTAGGTTTGATTCCGAAGGTAATATAACTCACGAAGAAGAAAGAGAGATTGTAGACTATGCTGTAAATACTCCTACCAATACTTATATAGCCATAGTTAGTCGTCCACTGCCTTTCGAGTTTAGTCCTGGAACAGTATCGGATGATAGTTATACTATACAAGCAGGTCAAGCGGAACAAGATATACGAGTATCTATAAACCCCGCAATACAACTACTAGACTACTTAAAAAATAAAAGATATGGCAAAGGTTTAGATGATAAAGATATAAATCTTCCTACTTTTTTACAAGCAGCTCGTGATTGTGATACTCGCTCAGATGTTACTCTTCAGATACCTACAAATCTAGCATCAAGTATTGTAGTAGGAGATGTTTATAAATATCCTGTAGGGGCTCACGCTACTAATCCTACTAAATGGCAAGGAACTGTAAAGAGCGCTACTCATCGTATAGTAAATATTGTTGGTTCTGATGGTACTACTATAACACCTACCGACTTTACAGAAATAGTTTTTACAAATATAATCGGAAAGTTTGGACGTAAATGGAATAACTGGGAAACATTTGAAGCTAATGAACTATTTTGGCATCTCGGAAAAGTTTATTATAAATCTAGTTCGGGAGTACAAACTGATGTTCCTACCACTGCTTCGGTATCTTTTTATAATTCTAATCCTAGTATTAGTAAAGTTAGCGGCACAGGACCCTCTACTCTAGCTATATCAATTACCGATGGATTTACTTCTTCGGGAAATCCTATCGTTAAAAGCTTTACGAGTGCCGCTGAAGGTTTTAACTCTCCTGGATACTCTCTTTATGATTCTGATGATGTTAAGTATTGGAAATATTTAGGTTGGGACGAGCAATCACAAAGATTTGTAACAAGGCATCAAACTAATCAAATAATTGATACTTCAGTTCCTTTATTTGATAATATTAATAGTATGCTTAAACAGTTTAATGGAATTCTACGTTATTCCGGAGGTAAGTACGAACTCGCAATAAAAAGTGCTTCTCCTAGCTCTTTTGAGACTTTTCAAACAATTAATGATACCGATATTATTGGCAAAATAAAATTACAAGATAAAGGGCAAAAAGGAATATTTAATAGTATGTCCGCAAATGTTGTTGATCCTCAAAATAATTATAATGCAAGATCAATAACTTACTTTAACTCAGACTACTTGAAAGAAGATAAAGGAATTCGTAGATCTGGGCAGTTTGCTATGCCAGGAATCTCTAACTACTTTAACTCAAGAATTAATATAAAACAATTTTTGGATGAGTCTCGTTATGGTTTAGATATTGCTTTTACTTTGGATTCTAAAGCATATCTTCTTTTAACAGGAGAAATAATACGAATAACTAACGAAAGATTTGGTTGGTCTAATAAGCTTTTTCGTATTGATAACTTAAACTTCCAAGCTAATGGTTTGGTACAAGTAACGGCAACAGAGCACAATGATGCAGCTTATTTAATAGGCGCTATAAAAACTCCTTTCAGTATGAAAGACTCAGAAGATGCCGGAGCAGGTTCTGTCGCTCAGACTCCTATTTCTACTCCTGCAGGTCTTACAGGTTTAACAGCTACTTCGGGAGCTAAAGGAGCTATTGACCTAGCATGGACTAATTCAACTTCATTTAACACTGCTACGCATACAACAGAGGTTTGGGCTTCTTCGACAAATGATCGAACAAATGCAACTTTAATATATACTACTCAATCTGCAAAAATGTCAGACATAGTTGCAGAACAAACTCTTGTAACTAAATTCTATTGGGTACGACATACAGTTGTTACAGAAAACGGACTTGTAGTTCCTTCTGCATATTTCCCTACTAGTAGCACTGCCGGTGTTCAAGGAACCGCAACAGGAGCTATAGATGGTAGTGATGGAAGTGATGGAGCACGAGGTGCAGGAAGATGGCACATTCAAGTATCTTCTCTACCTACTACTTCTGCTCTTGCAAATACTCGCTGGGGAGACGGCTCCGGAAGTCAACCAAGTGCAGCAGTTGTGGGAGATCAAGCATTCTTTTATACAGGTACACTTAGCAGTCCAACGGCACAGAAAGTTTGGATCTATGCGGGCTCAAGTAATTGGACAGAACAAGTAGAAGTTATAGATGGTGATTTACTTGTGCAAGGCACTATCACTGCTGACAGAATGGTTACAAACACACTTACAGCAAATGAGATTGCAGCAAATACACTTACAGCAAATGAGATTGCCGCAAACGCAATCACAGCAAGCGAAATTGCAGCAAACGCAATTACATCAGACGCAATTGCAGCAAACGCAATAACAGCAAGTAAGATTACCACAGATGCCATTACAGCAAGTAAAATTGCCGCAGATGCAGTTACAGCAGGAAAAATCGCAGCCGATGCAGTTACAGCAACAGAAATAGATGTAAGTAATCTAGCGGCTTTAAACGCTAATCTAGGTGCAGTTACTGCTGGTACTCTAAAAGGTGGTAGTATTCCTGATGCAAATGCAGCTCCTTCAGGTTCTGAGGCCGGTGCTTTTATGGATCTGACCGGTGGAAAAATGGTGTTTGGAAAAGCAAGCAAACATATTCTTTTTGATGGAACTGACTTAATTCTTTCCGGTGTTACAATTGATGCAAATTCTATAGTTAATTCAACAGCAGGAGTAATTGTTCAAGAAGATGGAAGCTCTGAAGCAACTACCGCAACTACATTGAACTTTACTACAGGTTTAAATGTTGCTGTAACTGGAAGTGCTCCCACTCAAACAGCAACTATTAGCTTAGATTCAGGGTTCGCAACTCAATCTTTTGTAACTACTGCTATAGATAATTTAATAGATGGTGCACCAGGAACTTTAAATACTTTAAATGAAATTGCAGAAGCTATTGCCGACAATGATAATTTTTCGGGAGCAATGACAACTTCTTTAGCAGGCAAACTTTCACTTACTGGAGGAGCTTTAACAGGGGCCGTAACAACTAATTCCACTTTTGACGGAAGAAATGTATCAGTAGATGGTGCAAAGTTGGATGGTATATCACCAAGTGCTAATAATTATAGTCACCCCAACCACTCAGGAGATGTCACTTCTAGTGGTGATGGTGCTACTACAATTGCAAGTAATGCGGTAACTTTTGCAAAGATGCAAGATATAGCTACAGATACGTTTATGGGCAGAACTGCTTCCGGTACTGGAGATGCTAAAGCACTTTCTGTTTCTGAAGCAAGAACAATGTTAAATATTGAAAATGGGGCTACTGCAGATCAGACTGCTTCAGAAATACTAACCTTATTAAAAACAGTAGACAGTAATACATCTGGTCTTAATGCTGCCACTTTAGATGGTCAAGAAGGCGCGCATTATTTAAACTATACTAATTTTACTAATAAGCCTACTACAATTACAACATCTCAAGCAAATGCTATAACTGCGAATACTGCTAAAGTAGGTATTACAACATCTCAAGCAAATGCTATAACTGCGAATACTGCTAAAGTAGGTATTACAACATCTCAAGCAAATGCTATAACTGCGAATACTGCTAAGGTTGGAATTAGCACTAATAATGTTACCAATGCTTCTGTAAGTGGTAATACTTTGACTCTTAATAGACAAGGTGCATCTAATGTAAGTTTTACAGGTAGAGAGTACACAGCAGGAGATGGTTTAAGTTTAAGTTCAGATGAATTTACTGTAGATAGTACAGTAGTACGTACTTCAGGAAATCAAACAATAGGAGGAGTAAAAACTTTTAGTGGAAATGCTACTTTTAATGGTACCTTACAAACCGCTGATAATAAAATACTTATAAATAGTGATTTAACAGGAACTCCTGCATCTAGTGTAACTGCAGGTATTGAAATAGAGAGAGGAAATCAATCAAATAAAAGTTTTGTATATGCAGAGAATGGAGTAGGACCTAGTAATAACTTAGCTGGTTGGACTTTTGGAAGTGAATCAGTAGAGGCAGGAACTTTCTTTGGTACTTTTGTAGGAGATATTACAGGTACTCCTTCTTCTTTAGCCGGCCTCACTACTGATAATTTAGGAGAGGGCTCTAGTAATTTATACTTTACTAATGCTCGAGCAGTAGCGGCAATAACAGCAGGAAATGGTATTTCAAAAACTGGAAGCACTTTAGATTTAGATTTATCAGAACTTACTGATATGACAGCTACTATGTCTGGTACAGATGAATTTATTGTAATGGATAATTCTGCAGAAAGAAGAAAAGCAGCAAATGAAATTGATCTAAGTATCTTTAGTAATTCAACATCTGGATTCGTGACTTCTTCAGGAGTAACAAGCGTATCAGGTACTGCACCAGTTGTAAGTAGCGGAGGAAATACTCCTGCAATTTCTGTAACAACTGCCGCTGTAGCAAACAACGGAACCTCTTTAGCCACAGGGGATCAAATATATGATCATGTAACAACTCGTATTAGTGGTTTAACGGGCAACACGGGTACTGTAACAAGCGTAGCAATTTCCCATGGAGGAAATGCGTTTAATACAGGAAGCGCCATTACAACTTCAGGAACTCTTGCAATTACAATGGCAGGTTCAAGTTCTCAGTATGTAAATGGAGCAGGTAATCTAGCTAATTTCCCAAGTATACCCAGTGCAGCAAATAATGGAACTATTACTATCAATCAAGCGGGTGTTCAAAAAGGACAGTTTACTGTAGATCAAAGTGGTAATACAATTATTAATTTAACGGACAACAATACAGATACAAATACTAATCAACTAACAGTTTTCCAAGTAGAAAACAGTTCAAATGTTGATCAATTTAGTATTGGTCATGGAGATGGACTCGAGTTTGTAGGTAGTGGAGCAACAAGTGTATCATTTGATTCATCAAATAAAAGAGTCACTATTAGTTCAACAGATACAAATACAAATACAAATACACAAAACCAGTATGCGATCTCTTGCGCAGACGGAGATAATACTGATGAAGAAAAAATAGTACTCTCTGGCTCAGGTCATAATGGCAATACTACAGATAATGTTGTACTTGAAGCAGGAACAGGATTAACTATTGCTCGAAGTGGAGATAAGATTACATTTACAAATAGTAATCCTACTGATAGTGGGAACAGCGGCGGTACAGTAACAAGCGTAGGTATTACTCATGGAGGAAATGCATTTACTGCAGGAAGCGCAGTTACAACTTCTGGAAATCTTGCAATTACAATGGCAGGCTCTTCTTCTGAGTATATTACAGGTGAAGGTAATCTTGTAGCTTTTCCTACTATTCCTACAAATAACAATCAGTTAACAAATGGGTCTTCGTTTATCTCTAGTATTGCACAAGATACTAGTCCTCAGCTTGGAGGTAATCTAGATGTTCAGACCAGCGAAATTAATACAAGCACGAGTAATCGTAGTATAAACTTAAACCCACATGGTTCAGGAACAGTTGTATTTAAAGGTAATTCTACAAGAGGAGCTGGACAGTTTAAGCTTAATTGTGAAAATAACTCTCACGGTATTACGATCAAAGGGCCTCCACACAGTGCAGCAGCTAGCTATACTTTAACACTTCCAAACAATGATGGAAACGCGAATCAAGTATTAAAAACTGATGGAAGTGGAGTAACAAGCTGGGTTGATCAAGCTAGTGGAGGAGTATCTTCTATCTCCGCAGTTGGTAATTCTGGAATCAGTGTTACAGATGGAGCTACTAGTACTCCTGAAATAGGTACCACGGGGAACTTAAATACAATTGCGACAGCTAGCACAATACCCTCTTTATCCGTGGATTTCTTGGAAGCAGGAACGATAAATGCAAACCATATAGCAGCAGATACTATAGTTGCAAGCCATATTGATGCAGATGCAGTTACAGCAGATGCTATTGATGCAAATGCGGTTACTGCTGAACAATTACAAATTTCAAATAATAGTAGTGGAAGCGCCGGTATTTTTATGGACTATAATAGTGGCAATCCAAGAATAGATATACGAGACAGCTCAGCCTTACGTGTTCGTATTGGGTACTTAGGATAATACACCATGGAAAAAATATATCTTGACATAACACCCCAACTTAGCTATAATTCTGTAATGGAGGAAATCAAATGACAGCAGCCCGTTACGACCTAGTCATCGACCAAGGATCCGACTTTGCGATAG
>Ga0181392_1000413_pt1 | contig 16103 bp, 19 predicted proteins | sample 15SPOviralmetaG_FD_130083 | JGI IMG/M metagenome (GOLD analysis project Ga0181392, IMG submission 130083) | Marine viral communities from the oligotrophic San Pedro Time Series (SPOT) site, San Pedro Channel, CA, USA - 15 SPOT_SRF_2010-09-15 | ecosystem: Environmental > Aquatic > Marine > Strait... | reverse complement strand
TTCTAAAAACATTAGTCATTTCAAATCAAAGACTAATAACTTGGAGTATTGGATTGCATTAGAGCCTGAATCAAAGTATGAGGCTTAATAATGGAAACATTTCTTTGGGTCGAAAAATATCGACCAACTAAGGTTGAAGATTGTATTCTTCCGTCTAAATTAAAACAGACCTTTCAAGAGTTTGTTGATGCAGGTCATATTCCTAATCTAATTTTATCTGGTAGTGCTGGAACTGGTAAGACTACTATTGCAAAGGCAATGGTTGAACAGATCGGTAGTACATGGATGATAGTTAATGGTTCAGAGGAATCTGGTATTGATGTATTAAGAACTAAGATTAAAAACTTTGCATCTACTGTATCACTTGAAGGTGGTCGTAAATATATAATTCTAGATGAGGCAGATTATCTAAATCCTCAATCAACACAACCTGCATTGCGTGGTTTCATGGAAGAGTTTCATAAGAACTGTGGATTTATTCTTACATGTAATTACAAAAACAGATTGATAGAACCTTTACAATCAAGATGTTCAAACATTGATTTTCAAATTAAAAATGGCGAAAGAGTTAAACTTGCTCAATTGTTTTTTGAAAGAACTAAAGATATTCTTACAAAAGAAGATATTAAGTTTGAACCTAAAGCAATTGCAGAATTAATTAATTCTTATTTTCCCGATTGGCGAAGAGTACTAAATGAATTACAAAGGTATTCAGCATCTGGTCAAATTGATGCAGGTGTTCTTTTAAATATTGGAAATGAAAATTTAAAAGAATTAGTTTCTTTTTTGAAGGCAAAAGAATTTACAAATGTTAGAAAGTGGATTGTAAACAATCTAGACAATGACCCTGCAAGAGTCTATAGAACTATTTACGATAGTCTATACGATCATGTAGACCCTAGCACAATCCCTCATGCAGTTGTAATACTTTCAGATTATCAATACAAGTCAGCATTCGTAGCAGATCAAGAAATTAATATGCTTGCATGTATGACAGAAATAATGAGTCAGGTGAAATTCAAATGATTATATGTAAAGACAACTTTTTAGAAGAACATATTTCTCAATTGATTGATGAATATGTACACAATGGTACATTCTCGTGGCATTGGCATTACAAGGCAAACAAAGAAGAACCAGATAGACATTGGCATACATTGGCAGGTCATGACATAGAAGAAATGACAAAGAATGGTTTTGATTATCTAATTCCATTATGGGAAAGTATTCAAAACTTACCAGATGTTCCTAAGACAAAAATTGTAAGATGTTATTTTAATGCACATACACCAGGTGTTGAACCATCTATTCATCAAGACGATGGCGAAATGACTTATATCTATTATCCTAATCTTAATTGGCATTTAAGTTATGGGGGTGGTACTACTGTTTATGATAAAGATTTATCTCAAGGTACTCTATTAAACTACAAAGGCAATAGACTAATAGGATTTACTGCTAGTAATTGGCATCAAGCAATGCCAGTAACTAAGAAGTGTTTTTTGTTAAGAACTTGCATAGTATTTAAAACAGAAAGAATTCAGTAATGTACGAATTAAAAGATTATCTCAACTCTATAAACTTTCGTAAGAATAATCTCATGGATGGCGATGACCCTATGTGGGAAAAGAAATATCCTACATATATCGTTAATAAGTGCATAGCACCATTCAGCGATACTGTATCATTGATTAACGAAATGAATCGATTACACCATACAGATGCTAAAATGCAATATGATTTTTTACTAAATAGTGTTAGAAGTAGAAAAAGATTTGCACCGTGGATGAAAGCGAGCAAGTCAAAAAATTTAGAGTATGTAAAAGAGTATTATGGTTATAGTAATGAGAAAGCAAAATCGGCTCTTGGCATACTTAATAATGAACAGATTATAGAGATTAAAAAGATATTGAATAAAGGTGGTAAGCATGGAAAACATTAATTGGTCAAAAGAGCAAATGCTCGAAGTGATCTTAAAAGAGCCAGATGACTTTCTAAAAGTTAGAGAGACTCTTTCTCGTATTGGTGTTGCTTCAAGGAAAGAAAAAGTATTATATCAATCTTGTCATATCCTACACAAACAAGGTAAGTATTACATTGTTCACTTTAAAGAACTATTTGCTTTGGATGGTAAGGATACCAATCTAACAGAAAACGATATTGGTCGTAGAAACAGAATTGCTAATCTATTAAAAGATTGGGGTTTGGTTTCTATTCCTAAAGAAGATGATGACAACATGTCACCATTAAGTCAGATTAAGATTATTTCGTTTAAAGATAAAAAGGATTGGGAACTAAAGACAAAATATAATATTGGTAAAAATCCTAAAGAAGTGAAGTAAACATTAATACATTGAAGGTTATATTATGAGGTTTTATACAAACATTGTGCCATGGGGTAATTCGTTACTCTTGCGTGAGGTGGTTGATGGTAATCGGGTTGCGAGAAAAATTAAATATTCGCCAACTCTGTATTGTCCTGTCATGCGTGAAACTAAATTTAAAACCTTAAGTGGTAAGTATGTAACACCAATCAAACATCAAACTATTAAAGAAGCAAAAGAGTGGGTTGAAAATTATAAAGATCAACCTCATCTTGTTCATGGTAATACACAATTTCAGTATTCTTTTTTAAATGAAGAATACGGAAATGATTTTGATAAAGATAAAATTCTAATTACAACAATTGATATTGAGGTTGCTTGTGAAAATGGATTTCCTAACCCAGATGTGGCAGAGGAAGAACTATTATCTATCACATTAAAAAATCAACAAAACAAAGAGATCGTTGTATTTGGTATAAGAGAATATACAACTGATCGTGAAGATGTAACTTATTTCAAATGTGAAAATGAAAAAGATATGCTTTATGATTTTATTAATTTCTGGCGATCTAATTACCCCGATATTATAACAGGTTGGAATACAGAGTTTTTTGATATTCCTTATCTGGTCAATAGAATTAAAAATATTCTTGGCGAAGATGATGCTAAAAGATTATCACCATGGGGAGCTGTTCATTCAAAAGAAGTTTATCAGATGGGTAGAACCCAAATGGTTTATGACATTCAAGGTATTGCGGCTTTAGATTATTTTGATTTATATCGAAAGTTTACATATACTAATCAAGAAAGTTATAGACTAGATCATATCGCATATGTTGAGTTGGGTGTTAAGAAAGATGAAAACCCACATGAAACTTTTAGAGATTGGTATACAAAAGACTATCAATCATTTATTGATTACAATATTAAAGATGTGGAACTTGTTGATGCATTAGAAGATAAAATGAAACTAATTGAACTATGTTTAACTATGGCATATGAGGCAAAAGTAAATTATACAGATGTTCTTGGTTCGGTTAGATATTGGGATGTTCTAATTCATAATTATCTTATGGATAAAGGTATTGTTATTCCACAAAAGAAAGTTACTAGTAAGAGTAGTAAGTATGCTGGAGCATATGTTAAAGAACCACAAGTTGGTATGCACAAATGGGTATTGTCTTTTGACTTAAACTCTTTGTATCCACACTTGATTATGCAGTATAATATTTCACCAGAAACAATGAAGTCTGAACAAACTGTACCAGGCATGTCAGTTGATAAACTTCTTAACAAAGAGGTTGATACATCGGTTCTTGATAATGTGACAATGACACCTAATGGTGCTTTGTTTAATACAAACAAACAAGGTTTCCTACCAGAGATCATGGCAAAGATGTATGAAGATCGGGTTAAGTACAAACAGTATATGTTAGAGGCAAAACAAAATTATGTAAATACAAAAGATGCTAAATATGTTAAACAAATATCTAAGTTTAATAATATTCAAATGGCAAAAAAGATTTCACTAAACTCTGCCTATGGTGCGATTGGAAACAATTGGTTTAGATACTATTCTAATACAATGGCAGAAGCGATTACCACTTCAGGTCAATTATCTATTCGTTGGATTGAAAACAAGATTAATGAATACATGAATGATTTACTTAAAACTAAAGATAAGGATTATGTATTGGCATCTGATACAGATTCAGTTTATATTACATTTGATAAACTAATTGAAATGCTCAATCCTAAAAATCCTATTGACTTTCTTAATACTATTGCAAAAGAAAAGATTGAACCTTTTATTGATAAGTCGTATAAAGAACTTGCAGATTATTTAAATGCGTATGATCAAAAGATGCAAATGAAACGTGAAGTTATTGCAGACAAAGGTATATGGACTGCGAAGAAAAGATATATTCTTAATGCTTGGGATGTTGAAGGTGTTCGATATAAAGAACCAGAACTCAAGATCATGGGAATAGAAGCAGTTAAGTCATCTACACCTGCGGCTTGTAGAGAAAAAATTAAAGAGGCATTGAAGATATTAATGTCTGGTAGTGAAACAGATATGAATAAATTTATTCAAGACTTTAGAAAAGAGTTTATGACATTACCACCTGAACTAGTTGCATATCCTAGAAGTGTAAATGGTTTAAAAAAGTGGAGAGATCATTCTTCTCTATTTAAAAAAGGTGCTCCTATTCATGTTAAAGGTGCAATCTTATATAATCATTTAGTTGAAAAAGAAAATCTAAATGGTAGGTATCCATTTATTCAAGAAGGTGATAAGATTAAATTCTTGTACATGAAACTTCCTAATTTATATCAATCATCATCTATTGCGTTTATTACAAAACTTCCAAAAGAACTAGACTTTAAAGTTGACTATGAATTACAATTTGAAAAATCTTTTGTAGAACCATTAAACTATATTATTGAAAAGATGAATTGGAAAGTTGATAGATCATATGGTACACAGGGAACACTAGAGGACTTTTTTGTATGATAGATAATATACTTAGAAATATAGTTGGTAATGAAACTGGCGGTCATGATGTTGCAATTTTGATGAGTGGTGGAACAGACAGTTGTACTTTATTATTTACAGCATTAAGACTAGGAAAGAAAGTACATTGTTACACTTTCAGACCAGAGAATGAAGATACTTATGATTCAATTAAAGCAAAAGAGATATGCGATATATTCAATGTTCCATTAACAACAATTGATTTACCAGAAAAAAACATAGTAAAAGATTTTAAATTACTTGCATCAAAATATGATTGCAGAAAGAAAACACAATACGAATGTACATTTCCGTTGATCTATACTTTTCCTAAAATTAAAGAGAAGTATATATTATCAGGTTTAGCTGCAGACGGATACTATGGTGTGAGTAAAAAAGCAATGATACACTTTAGACATACACTAGAAAAGATGCAACAATTTAGACACAATTACTTTAAAGAAAATCCAAACCCAGCAGGTTATCTACAATTAAAACAATTTTGTCAAGAGTTTGACAAAGTATTGTGTGTCCCATATCTAGATGATTCGGTCTACAATTATTTCTATACTAAAACATGGGAAGATATAAACAAACCATATCAAAAATATTTAATACAAAGTAAATTTGAAGAGTTTAAAAAGGTCAAAATTAAAGGACATATCAACTATCAATTGTGTGCTAAAGTTGATAAATTATTTGAAAAACTTCTTGACAATAAGACTATAAATCTCTATAATCGTAAAAGAGTAATGGATATTTGTAGAGATTGGTATAACATAAATCAATCACAAGCAAACTTGGAGAACTTTTTATAATGAAATATAAACCATATTTATTGAAAGATGTTTACGCTGGAGAGGCGTTAAATAAATTTAGAGTAATATCTACCTTTGCAGGTGGAGGTGGTTCATCAACAGGTTACAGACTTGCAGGTGGAAAGATACTTGCAATCAATGAGTTTGTTGAAGAAGCAAGAAATACTTACAGAGATAATTACCCTAACACACCAATACTTGATGGTGACATTAAAGAACTTACAGGTAAAGATTTTTTAGATATTACAAAATTAAAAGAAGGTGAACTAGAATTATTAGATGGTAGTCCACCTTGTTCAGCATTTAGTATGTGTGGTACTCTTGCAAGAGAGGGAACTGTACATAGTGATGGGTTTGGAAAAACTAAACAATATTCAGATGGCAAAACAGTAACTAACATTGAAGATTTATTCTTTGAGTTTTTAAGAGTTGCTGATGTTATCAGACCAAAAACTATTATTGCAGAGAATGTTGAAGGTCTAACAGTTGGAGAAGCAAAACAATACTTTAACAAAATACAAAATACATTTGAAGATATTGGGTATCAAGTAGTTGCAAAGGTACATGATTGTTCTCAATTTGGTGTTCCACAAAGGAGAAGAAGAGTTTTCTTTATGGCAGTTAGAAATGATATTATGGATGAAGTTGGTTTAAACTTTATGACTTTATCATCTTTATTTCCTACACCTAATAATACAATAACAACTCTTGAGGGTGCATTTGACGGATTAGAATATGACCAAGAAGAAGTGGCAATGTTAACTGAAAAATGGAAAGAGACAGCATACTATAAACAAACATGTGTATTGATGCCTCGTAATCCAGCAAAGGTTATTACAGGAACAGACTATCATCCTAAAGGTTGGCATTTTAATTTAAAGATTGCTTCACAGTTTCAACCAAGTCCTACTATTACGGCAATGGGTGCAACAGAAAAAACTGCTGGAGTTTGTCATTGGAATGATGATAGAAAATTTACTTTGGGTGAACTAAAAAGAGTTACATCATTACCAGATGATTTTAAACTAACAGGAAAGTGGGCACAAAAAAGTGAAAGATGTGGTCGTATGGTACCTAGTTTAATGATGGCTCATCTTGCAGACTCAATGTATAAAAAAGTATTAAAGAATTTATGAGTAAAACACTAAGAAAAATGATTGTGAAAATTAGAATGTTATGGGCAGACATTAGAGGACATCATGGTAAAGTTTGGGATTATGAACCAGGCGATTATTATATGGGAAATCATAAAGGACATAGAAAACATGAGGAGTTACATGAAAAGAACAAAAAGAAAAAACACTAATCATTACGATTTAGTTGAAGAATACAAATTAGACACTTGGGCATTTGTTGTATTCTTTGTTATTATGGGGGTAATATCATTATGGTAGACTTTACTTTTGCACACAGAGAAGAAGGTTTTGACGAACACATAGATAAAAGTATTCGTGGGTATCAACATTTGTTGAGTGACGTTGTATCTCTTTCTAGATATTTTATTGAACCAGATACAAATGTTTATGACATTGGTTGTTCAACAGGTAAAGTAACAGAAGCGTTAGTTAGAAAAAACGAAGATATTAATAATGTTACTTATTATGGTATTGAAATTGCTGATGGGTTTGTCGATGCAATGCAAACTACACAGTCTAGAATTACAAAAGAATTTCCAAATTCAAAATGTGTATTCATGCAAGAAGATGCTAGACAGAAAGATATTAGAAATGCATCATTGGTTACTTCTATCTTTACTTTACAATTCATGCCTCAAAAAGATAGATCAGCATTAATTCAAAAAATTTATGACGGATTAAATGAAGGTGGTGCATTTGTCTTTGCAGAAAAAACTATTTGTGAAAGTGCTAAGTTTCAAGATATGATTACATTTAATTATTACGATTACAAACGAAAGTTTTTTACAACGCAAGACATTATGGATAAAGAACAAACATTAAGAAACATGATGAAACCAAATACATGGCATCAAATTGAACAATACATGCATGATGCTGGTTTTAAGGATGTACAACCATTCTGGCGTAATCACATGTTCGTAGGGGCAATGGCAGTAAAATGAGTAATTTCGATAAAGTAAAAGATTTCATGAACGCATACGATCAAGAGGTATTAGATAAACCATCTTTACCTACATTTGAAGTTGCAAAGTTAAGAACAGAGTTAATTAAGGAAGAGTTTACTGAATTAATTGACGCAATAAATAAAATGGATGTTGTCGAGATCGCAGATGCATTGACAGATATACTGTATGTTACATATGGTGCTGGACATGCAATGGGTATTAACCTTGACAAATGTTTTGAAGAAGTGCATAATTCAAACATGTCTAAAATGGGTTCGGATGGAAAAGCAGTGAAAGGGCCTACTGGCAAAGTAATGAAAGGTCCAAACTATAAAGCACCAGATTTAAAAAAGGTGATAATGGAGAATAATAATGGCAAATGATTTTTTGAAAGATATAATCAAACAAACTGGCAATGAATATGCTGGGATTGTATCAGATGGTGTCGAGTCTGGTGATGTAGAAAATTTTATCGATACAGGTAGTTATATTATGAATGCTATCTTATCAGGTAGTATCAATGGTGGATTACCTGCAAACAAAATTACTGCATTGGCAGGTGAGTCTGCAACAGGTAAAACATTTTTCTTAATGGGAATGTGTAAAAACTTTTTAGATAAAAACCCAGACGGTGGTGTTATCTATTTCGAATCTGAAAGTGCAATCACTAAAAGTATGGTTGAAGACAGAGGTATTGCGTCTGATAGAATGGTTATTCTTCCTGTTGCAACTGTACAAGAATTTAGAACACAAGCAATTAAAGTATTAGATACATATCTAGAAAAACCAGAGGCAGATAGAAAACCTTTGTTTATGTGTTTAGATTCTTTAGGAATGTTATCTACTACAAAAGAAGTAGAAGATACTAGCGAAGGTAAAGAAACTAGAGATATGACAAGAGCCCAAGTATTAAAAGCTGCATTTAGAGTGTTGACTTTGAAACTTGGTAAAGCAAAAGTACCTATGGTAGTAACAAATCATACTTACGATGTAGTTGGTTCTTATATTCCAATGAAAGAAATGGGTGGTGGTTCTGGTCTTAAATATGCAGCTTCATCTATTGTATATCTTTCTAAGAAAAAAGAAAAAGATGGTACAGAGGTTGTAGGAAACATTGTTAAGATTAAAAATCAAAAATCTAGATTGACAAAAGAAAACTCTTTATGTGAAGTAAGACTTACATATGATCAAGGTCTTGATAGACACTATGGTCTTTTACAACTTGCAGAAAAATACGATATATTTAAAAAAGTATCTACTAAGTATGAAATGCCAGATGGTAAAAAAGTATTTGGTAAACAGATTAACGATAAACCAGAACTATATTTTACAGATGAAATCTTAGAGAAGTTAGAGATTGCAGCTGCAAAAGAATTTAAATATGGTCATGATGAAAAGGAAATAGATTAATGTATCAAGATAATTTAATTCGAACATTCCCAAATGCATTTTCAGATGAATTTTGTGATAATTTAATTAAGAAGTTTGAAGATGCAGCCACTAAAGATAAACAAAGATTTTCAGACACAGGTGTTAACTTTACTCAACTAAACTTTAGAGAGTCAAATTGGGAAAAAGAACAAACTGATATGGTTCATATCTTTGTAGAACATGCTAAGAAATATGCTAAGTCAGTTGGTGTTACAAATGAATGGCCAATGAAATATGCGTTAGAAGATATTCGAATGAAGAAATATAATCCAAATGATCATGATGAATTTCAAGCACATGTTGATGTAGGTGACAATAGAAACTGCACAAGGTTTCTAGTATTTTTTGTTTATCTAGATGATAACGAAAAGGGTGGTACTACATTTCCAAAATTAAAACATTCTGTTGAATGTAAAAAAGGCACCATGTTAATGTTTCCGCCTATGTGGACACATGTACATGCTGGCGAAAAACCAATTATTAAACCAAAATACATGGTAGGGAGTTATCTACACTATGTCGGACAAGACCTATAGTTATATTGAAACTGCTAAACACCCAGACCAAACTTGCATAGGAATTAATAAAGGCAAGTTTTCTGGTGTGGTTTACAAATATGGTAAAGTCACACCCATTGAGAAAGATGGGTCATTGACAATGCAGTTTGAATATGATATTATAGAAAACAATGCTATTCCTAGAGAACAATTTGGGGAAGAGTTTTTTAAATTAATCGGCGATATACTTATGGAAATAATTGATGAAAAATATAGAACAGACGATACTAGCAAATCTAATTAGTAACGAACAATACGCAAGAAAAGTAATACCTTTTCTCAAACCAGAATACTTTCAAGACAATAATGAAAAGATTGTCTTTGAAGAGATTAGTAAGTTTGCAGTAAAGTATTCTAAACTTCCTACATCTATTTCACTTCAAGTAGAACTTAATAGTAGAAAAGATTTAAACGAACAAACATATAAAGATATTACATCTTTAGTAGAAACTTTACAAGTAGACCCAGTAGATGATGAATGGTTAACACAAACCACTGAGCGTTTCTGTAAAGACAAAGCAGTTTACAATGCAGTTGTAGATGGTATTTCTATAATTGAGGGAAGAGATAAGAACAGGAAACCAGATGCTCTTCCTAGTCTATTAACAGACGCATTAGCAGTATCATTTGACAATAGAGTTGGTCATGATTACTTTAAAGATGCAGAGGCTAGATTTGAATACTATCATAAAAAAGAAAAACGTATTCCATTTGACTTAGAATTTTTTAATAAGATTACAAAAGGTGGTCTTCCTCAAAAGACTTTAAATATTGCTCTTGCAGGCACAGGTGTTGGTAAATCTTTATTCATGTGTCACATGGCTGCAAACTGTTTAAATCAAGGACGTAATGTACTTTATATTACACTTGAAATGGCAGAGGAACGTATCGCAGAAAGAATAGATGCTAACTTAATGAATATATCTATGGACAATCTTCATGATCTTCCTAAAAAAATGTATGAAGATAAAATGGAAAAGGTTTACAATAAAACAAAAGGTAAACTTATTATCAAAGAATACCCTACGGCATCAGCACATACAAATCATTTTAGAGCATTAATACAAGAACTAGCAATTAAGAAAAGTTTTAAACCAGATATTATATTTGTGGATTATCTAAACATTTGTGCTTCATCTAGATTTAGAGGTGGAACAAATATTAATTCCTACACTATGATTAAGTCTATTGCAGAGGAACTAAGAGGACTTGCAGTAGAAAATAATTTACCTATTTTATCAGCAACACAGACAACAAGAAGTGGTTATGGTTCAACCGATATTGGATTAGAAGATACATCGGAATCATTTGGATTACCTGCAACTGCTGACTTTATGTTTGCTTTAATTTCAACGGAAGAAATGGAAGAACTAAATCAAATAACAGTAAAACAATTAAAGAATAGATATAATGACCCTTCTACAAATAAGAGATTTGTTTTAGGGATAGACCGATCTAAAATGAGATTATATGATGTTGAGTTAGGTGCTCAAGACGATTTAGTAAACAGTGGACAAGAGGCAGAGAATGTTGCATTATTTGATAAAACTCAAGGGGGTAAATATGATAAATTCAGTAAAATCAAAGTTTAAAAGACATAAAAGATTTAAAGTAAAGATTGATGAAAGTAATATAAATTACCCCTATATTATGATTGACACAAAATTTAAAGATGTAATCATATCAAATTTTAAGTTTGAAGACGATGCTAATCATTTATGTGACTTTCAAAACAAAAATTGCACGTTTGGAAACTTTGAGTTTCCAAAATTTATGAGAACTTATAAGACATAAATATATTATGTAAAGTAATTGTAAATGGAGAATTTGAATGTCAATTAGAAAATATGTACAACAAGTACGAAGAAGACAGTCAACTTATAAACCACTAGTAGAAAAAGTACAAGAGATTGTAGAAAGCGCAGAGAATCTTCCTATAGATATTTTTCGTGGTTTAGAATATGAAAAATCTGATAAACTGTCCTCATCTAAAAGGGATGTAATTGTTGTCCGTTCAAAAGACAGAGAAACAGACCGAGACGAGATATTGCGTAATCTTAGACAAGCAGGTGTAACTGCTGATCTAGGTTCATCTAATTCATCGGTAGACCCTATCGATGGTACATACGAAGGTAGAGCATTTAGAATATTTGTCAAACCAATGTCAGGTGGTATGGCAGAAACAACTCTTAACGCATCTATCACAGAATTATTTCCTTGTATTGCATTTGAAAAAAATTTTAAACCATCAGACCCAAAATCTTTTCATGAATTTTGTTTAGACGTTGATGTTTCAAAACTTGGTTGTGTTGGTGAAAAAGATCAAAAGGCCGCAAAAGAAACAATTAATAAAGCAGATACATCTTCTAAGTTTGAAGATAAAATGAATAACGCTATTGCAATTCATAAATTTCTTACAGATCAAAATAAAGACAAACCTATTGCTCAAGTATATTGGGGATATAGAACAAAACCATTTGGTGTTCCAAAAAAACACCCTGGTGATGTTTTCTTAGTATATAGAGACAATAAAATTTTAGGTGTTAGTTTAAAAGCAGGTGGAAAGAAAACTTCTGAACCACAATTAAACACTTATGTTAATCCAATATTCAAGACATTTAAACAAGAAAGAAAACTTGCACAAACTTATTCTAGAGTGTATAAAGAAGTATGGGGTAGAATCAAAGGAATGCCACAAGAAAGAAACTTTATGCGAGATAGAAAAACACAACAAATTTTAAGAAACTATGATAAGAAAAATAATAAACAATATGAAGCAGACTATAATACTTATCTTGAAATAATGAGAACAGCAGTTATTGATCTTTTTAATAGTAATAAAAATAATACTCTTCAATATATTAAAACAGAAATTTTAAGAGACGCACCAGATGTTCCTACAATGGTTATTAAAGCGTCTGGTACTGATTATGCAGAGGTAACTGATAAAGATGCGTTGGGTGTATTCTTACCTCAGGTTCAGTTTGTAAAAGCATATCCAAGTAGAACATCAAAACAAATGTGGTATGTAGAATTAAAATCTGGTCAAGATAGTTTGACTATCGAAATGTCAATAAGAACAAATAAATCAGGTCATGCTGGAGTTAAAAAGTTAGGTCAGTTTTCTCTTGCAGTTAAATATAACGGATTAAAAAAATGAAGAAATTTTTAGAAGAACAAGACGGAACAAAAAATCTACACTTAGAACATTTAGAAGATCATATTCTAAACTTTGGTACAGATGGTGGAAGAGCATCAATAAACTTTTTAAGAAGTTTAAGAGATATGTTAGCAGGTTCTTCTAGATCGTCTGTTAATATGACTGTCAAGTGGGATGGTGCGCCTGCAATCTTTGCTGGCATTGACCCTGCTGATGGTAAGTTTTTTGTTGCAAAGAAAAGTGTATTTAATAAAAGTCCAAAGTTATATAAAACTAATAAGGAGATTGACAATGATTTATCTGGTCAACTTAACTCAAAGTTTAAAATTGCTCTCAAGGAGTTTTCAAAACTTAACATTAAAGGTGTACTTCAAGGCGACCTCATGTTTACAGATGATGTCGGAACTGATAAGATCGATGGCGAGAACTATTATACTTTCCAGCCAAACACTATCGTATATGCTGTTGCTGTTGACTCTGATATTGGTCAACAAGTAAAGAAAGCAAAAGTTGGTGTAGTATGGCATACAACATATGAAGGTAGTGAATTACAATCAATGAAAGCAAAGTTTGGTGCAGATGTTAGTAAACTAACTAAATCAAATTCGGTGTGGATGGATGATGCAACATATAAAGATGTATCTGGTAGATCAACATTTACAGAAAAAGAAACAGACGCAATCACATCAATATTAGCTGATACAGGAAGAACATTTAGAGCAATTAATGGTCCTTTGTTAAGAAAGTTTATGAAACTACAAGAGAGTATGACAGGGGCAATGGTTGGTGCATCTTACAAGACATACAATAATACTAAAGTAAGAAAAGGACAAAAGATTACTAATCCTAAACAACATGCAAACGGATATTTAAAGTGGGTAGAAGATAGTTTACAGAAACAAATAGATAAAGTTAAAACCCCCAATGCGAAACAGAAATATAAAAATATACAAAAACAATATATAATTGAACTTAGAAAACATACTAATAATCTTACTAATATTGCGAAGTTTCAAAACTTACTTATAGATGCTAAAATGCAGATTGTAAGAAAACTAAATAATGTAAAGCAACTGACTGACACTTTTATTAAGACTAGTAATGGATTTAAAGTGACAAACCCAGAAGGTTATGTCGCAATTGACAGAGTATCGGGTAATGCAGTAAAACTAGTAGATCGAATGGAGTTTTCGTTTAATAACTTCACAGCGATAAAGGCATGGGACAAATGAAGCACTTTAAAGAATTAGCAAAAGACTTAGAAGAAATCAGAGTCGTTAATATGGTTCAAAGAAGAAAGATGGCAAGAAAGATGAGAATGCTTGCCAAATCATCAGCATTCAAAGCAAAAAAAGCTAGATCGATGTTAAGAGTGGCATCACCAGAAAAAATCCAAATGAAAGCAAGAAAACTTGCCAAGAAAAAGATAGTAGGCAAATACTATCCTAATTATAATGACATGTCCCCACAAATGAAAATTAAAGTTGATCAAAGAATTGCATCAAGATTTGGTGCGATCATTGGTAAGATTGCACAACGAGCAGTTAAGAATGTAAGAAGAAACGAAATATTAAAAGTTAAAAAGGCAAGAGCCGCAAAGGCAAATAAAGCAGATGAAAAAATTGGAAAAATTTAGTCTCTACGAGGCACCAGGAAAGGGCGAAGTTGTATTTACATTTGGTAGATTCAATCCACCAACTACTGGTCACGAAAAACTTATTAATAAAGTAAAGTCAGTTGCAGGTAGCAATGACTATAAGATTTTTCCCTCATATACACAAAATCAAAATAAAGACCCATTACCTCATGCGTTAAAGATAGCATACATGAGAAAGATGTTTCCTAGACATGCAAGAAATATTATTGCAGATAAGAAAGCATTAACTGCGATGAACATTGCAACAGCATTATACGATCAAGGTTATACAGAATTAACTATGGTTGTAGGTAGTGATAGAGTTAAAGAGTTTGAAAGATTACTAACAACATATAATAATGTGTCAGGTAAAAGACATGGGTTTTATAATTTCAAAAAAATTAAAGTAGTTTCTGCTGGGGATAGAGACCCAGATGCAGAAGGTGTATCAGGTATGTCTGCAAGTAAAATGAGACAAGCCGCAGTTGATGGTAAAGTACAAGACTTTGAACAAGGAGTACCATCAGGTTTTAAAGACGCAAGAAAATTATATAGAGACGTTAGAAAGAACATGGGTATTCGTGAACAAAAAGACATGGGTAACATGAATGATTACGAATCATTAAGAGACGCTTATCTAACAGGTAAGATATGGAACATAGGTGATATTGTTGAAGCAAATAATATATCTGGTGAGATTATTCAAAGAGGTACTAATTATGTTGCATTCAAAGATAAAAAAAACAAAGTACATAAAGCTTGGTTAAATGATATTAACGAAGATAAAGAAGTAAAACAAGACAAAGACATTAAAGATAGAGAAGGTACACAACCTGCAAAATATTATGCTAAAGATGCTGAAGGTGATAAGATGTCGAAATCTACTAAACAAGCAAGGGCAAGACACTTTGCAAAATATGGAAAGAAGAATGACGATATGGATAAAAATTATAAACCAGCACCTGGCGATGCAGGTGGAAAAACTAAACCATCTAAACATACTAAAAAATATAATCAAATGTTTGGTAAAGAAGAATATGATTCCCCTTACTTCAATGAAAAGATTGACGGACTAGTTAAGAAAGCAGATAAGTCAGGTATGCCTTATAGTGTTTTGAAAAAAGTATATGACAGAGGTATGGCCGCATGGAAAACAGGTCACAGACCTGGTACAACACCACAACAGTGGGCGTTTGCTAGAGTAAACTCTTTCATTACTAAATCAAGTGGAACTTGGGGTGGAGCAGATAAAGACTTAGCAAAAAAAGTTAAAGGTGAATCATACTCATATCCAAATGAATATGCTGATCACGCAAGAGATATTACACCAGGCGAAAAGAAAAAGATTAATAAAGAAAATATTGATGAATGGTTTGTTTCTGAAGACACTAGATTTGAATATGCAATGAGACACAATGATGATTGGTGGTGGAAACTAAATGAAACTCATGATGCAATGTTAGAAAAAATTGGTGCGTCTTGTTGTGAACCTTGCGAAGAAGAAACAGTAGATGAAAGTCTATGGGCAAACATTCATAAGAAGAGACAAAGAATTAAACAAGGTTCTGGTGAGAAGATG
>Ga0181392_1000411_pt1 | contig 16153 bp, 18 predicted proteins | sample 15SPOviralmetaG_FD_130083 | JGI IMG/M metagenome (GOLD analysis project Ga0181392, IMG submission 130083) | Marine viral communities from the oligotrophic San Pedro Time Series (SPOT) site, San Pedro Channel, CA, USA - 15 SPOT_SRF_2010-09-15 | ecosystem: Environmental > Aquatic > Marine > Strait... | reverse complement strand
TTGAGGGGGGGTAAATGCGGATTGATCCAGCAATGGCGAACCATAAATTTTCATCATTCAACTCCAAAGAAGAATTTTAGACCAATACGACGGTGATGTCTTTAATTTGTGCACTAGTTGCCCTTGTTTATTTCTAATTTTTGTGTGCCTTGCTAACCAAGCATTCTTTATTTGATTATTTCCGTGATCAATAAATGTTTTTCCTGTTTTAGATGCGAAATGGATTTTTTTGTTATTAAATATTACATAGAATCTTTTGTTTGGAATTTTGCTGACTCCAAAATCAGTAGCACCTAGATCTAGTGCTTTCTGTTTTAGATTGGATGCCATAATTTATTTTTTAATAATAATATTATATATAATATAAGAAAATAATATGGTGAAAAGAGTTTTTGCTGCTGTTAGTCCACTTACCTATAGAATGTTCGCTAGGAGATATGGAATTAAATTAACTAAAATGGCAAATGGATCCCGGAAATATAGGACAAGCAAGGAGTTAAAGAAGGATATTTACAATTATGAAAAAAAACATAAACCTAAGGATGGGATGTACTGGTAATTTTCTATCTAAAGATAAAACTATAAATATTTATAAAAACAACAGAAAACAACAGCCATGACTTACGAGATAAAATGCTATAAAATCTGGTGGGAAGATAACCCTGATGAGTTTTACATTGGTTCTACTAAACATGATGCCTTATCTAAGAGAATGGGGCAACACAGAAGTAATGCTAGAGCATGTGGGACCTCTAAAATATATCAAACTATGAGAGAGAAAGGTTATGATTTTCAATATATTCAACTTGCTTCATGTATGGTTTCTAATAGAGATGAGCAATTGGCATTTGAACAACAATATATAGATCAATTAAAACCTACATTAAATACTCAGCGTGCTCATGGTTTTGATATTGATAGGTATCAACAATATAACAGAGAATACAGTCAGAAACCAGAAGTTAAACAATATCGAAAAGAATACAGACATAAACCCGAAGTTAAGCATTACAACAAAGAATATAGACAAAGACCAGAAGTTAAACAGAGAATGAGAGAATATTATCAGAAGCCAGAAAATAAACAGAGAAGAAAACAGTATCATAAAGAATACAGACAGAAACCAGAGAATAAACAGAGAATAAAACAAAAAAAGAAGGAATATTTACAAAGCAAAAAAAGAACTTGTATTTGTGGTAGTGTGTATGTAGATATCTCATATTGGGCAAATATACATTACAACAGTAAGAAACACATAGATTGGGTGAAAGACTTCTATGAAAGATTAAGATCAAGATAAATTATTTTTTTAAAAAAATATTTTATATTATATAAGAAATAAGAAAATGTTCTCTTACATATTTGGTTACAATATTAAAGAAGAGATCGAAGCGGATCCTAAATCAAAGCGCCAAAAATATCTCGTGTGCGAACAAATTAAAAAGTCAAAAAATTTTAAATTGAAGCCTATAAAGTCAACGGAGCAAAAAAAAAAGAAAATAACATGGTCAAAGATCGCAGGGATCAAGTGATTCTATTCACCGGATTTTGTAATTATGTATTATGGATAAACAGGCTCGAACGAGCTCTTGCCCGTCAAAGGGATCTTTGCTTGAACGATTAATATAATATTCAAGTAGAGTATCGATTTCTGTATCATTCATTTTTTTTTCGTCCATTAAAAAAATAGTAGTATTAGTATTGCAATAGCTCTTATTATAATAATCATATATTTATAACTTTATAATAAATTTTAATAAATATTCATCTCATAAAAGCGGAGCATTACTATCCAAATTATTTAATTGAGCCATAATTTTCTCCAAGTAAACATCACAAGCTGGGCGCATAGCCTTAGGCTTTGATAGTTCCTTTCTTATCTCTTTTGCTAGTATCGCATAATGATTTTCGTATTGAAAATGTTGCTCATACTTACTACCAAGATTATAAAACCCGCTTAGCCCACTTAAAACTCCGGTTAGGATACCAGCACCTGAAATAATCAAAGGGTGAGCAACTAGTACAGAACTTAAACCGCTGATTATAATAGGTATTAAAGTTGCGGGTATCATAAGTATAGCATATCGTTTTTTAAATATCTTTCCTTTTTTTCCATGTGCTGTAGATTTTTCATTCATATCTTTTAACCACTCATAAAATACATCCTCCTCTCTTTTCTCCCATAACAACTCTTTTCTAGAAGAATCATCCTTACTTGATTCGCTTATATCTAATTTTATATCTTTGTTTTCCATATTCAATAGAGTATATTTCTTTTATCATATTTTTTTCGTATAAATTAAAACTAAAATGTAGTGTTGTTTTACTAAAAGATAAAGGCATATTTAATTCTGAAGAATTCTAACCTGTTCGGCAAGCTCTTGGTGTGATTTCAATAATAGAGTAAGAATATTATTATAATTAACAGAGAGACCAGATTTAGATTCATATACAGCATCAGGGATAATATCTCTGATCTGTTGGGCAGAAACGCCATAGTTTAATCGTCTGTCATCTGATACTTCGGGCTTCCATTGATAAGATATAGGATTGATTTGATTAATAATATCAGTAGCGTTTTCAATAAGGTTAATATTTTCTTTCTTGGTTTCATCCGAAGTAGCCGTATGAGATAGAGCATAGGCATTGCCTGCTACTCTTAGGTCTTTAGCTACACCAACACCGCCAGCACATACTAAAGCACCATTAGAAGAAGCCGTTGATTGTGTTGTGTTGCTCAGAGAAACAAAACCGGAACCATCAACAGTCATTAAAGAAGAGTTAGAGCTATTAGCAACTTTAAATTCGGTAGCCAATGTATCAGTTCCTAGTTTCATAACAGTAGAACCTGTTGTATTATCATTATCAATCACTAGATCGCCAGTGCCATCATGTAAAATGGTACTTTGGGATCCGTCATGGGATATAGTCATATCTTGACCCGTGCCGAATTTAATTGCCGATTCATCGGGGATTCGAACTTCATTTAAAAATGTTTTTATGCCCGCTATAGATTGAGATCCGATAGTTCTAACGACTGTAGAATCTACATCAACAGTTACAGAGCTACCTAGGGCTACTGTTCCGCCAGTTTGGAGACCATCACCGCTATTAATAGTAATACTGTCATTCACGAGTTTAGAGTTTGAAATAGTCGCATTTGCTATTTTGCTATCGGTAATACCAGCATCTTTAAGACGAAGAACATTAGTTGCTGTGTTAGCGCTGTCCGCCTCAATAGTACTATTATCAAATCTAACATCTACAAAGCCAGTTCCACCAGTAGTACAAACACCGTTAGACATTTGAACACCACTACCACCACCAACGATATCAGTAATCTTCGCATCTAATTTCTGGATAGCATCTTCGGCTTGACTTGGTGCTGAAATGGACGTATATGTGTGAGTATTTAAAGGCAGGTCAGCGGTATCAATTTGACCCGCTCCTGTTCCAAAATCAACTTTGGCGAGCTTTACGCCCAAATCTTTAAGTTGAAGGGCATCGCTAGAAACTTCAACACCAACATCATCTACATTCACAGATAAACTAGCAGCAGAACCTAGAGCGATAGATGCCGATGTTGTAGATAATGCTGAACCCGCTGAGACTGTAACACTATCATTTTGAAGCTTAGAATTAGTTACATTCGCATCAAGGATTTTAACAGTAGTAACACTATCAGATGCCAGTTTAGAAGCGCTAATACCGCTATCTTTTACAATAACCTGATCAGCGCTAATTTCTGTTGTGCTATCATCAACATTCACAGATAAAGTGTTTCCTAATTTCTCGAGCCCCGCACCAGCCAGAACCTGACCTAAACCAGTAAATTGAACAAAAGTTAAAGGATTTGTGCCTACAATATCAGAACCAGAATCATTCGTACAAACGAATGCGCTATCTGCGTAAGTAGAGCCTTCTTCAATAAAAGTTGCCTTTGATTTTGCGCTAGAGCCTACAGCCATCATAGGGCTACGGGAAGGGGCGCCAGATGCTGCTACTGTCCACATACCATTCTGAATTGCGTCTGTTTGGCCAGCAAGCAGAATACAATCACCAGTAACTAAGACGACCCCATCAACTGTTTGACCGTTAGCATAGGCAGTGGATAGTGCTCCATTTGTGGTAGAGATAACTCTACAACTACCACTCCATTGAATGCCAAGAGCAACAGAGTCAACATATCTTTTCGTGGCTGAAGAGGAGTCCTGTGTTGGGTCTTTAACACCACGTAATTCTACATCACCATTTGCCGATGACAGACTTAATATATCAGCGGTTGCCGTAAGTTTCACGAGACTCGCATCAACTACATCTTTCCATTCTAATTCGTTTTGTGTTAAAACAGCTGTTGCCATATTTTTTAGTTTCGTTAAGTTATATAATTGGAAAAAAAAATAATTATGAAAAATAAATAAATAAAATAATTATTCAGATACCCAAGAAAAACCAGAACTTACATTATATCGTAGTCTATAATTTGTCCCTGTTGTAGGTAGTGCTGGTATTTGTTTAGATTTAAATGTGCTACCTAAAGATAATCGAAAAGCAATCACATATTGGCGATTATCAACCATTGAAGTGATCCCTGACACATACGACATATTATCAAAATTGTAGTAAGTGCTGTTATTAGTTTTAGTAGAATTCTCGAACCTAAATATAGCAAAATTAGAATTGTTATTTTTTTGTTGTATATACATGTAGAAATCCTGCGGAAGGAGTCCAATTAAATTAGCAACATCAACATTTTGAATCGTTTGTCTATTACTAATATTAAAACTTGTTGCTAAACTTAAATCTAAATTATTGAAAAGAAAAAATCCATTAGTTGGATCTCCGCTTAGTGAATTACTGTATCTATAAATGTAATTAAAACCTGATGAAATCGCATTGATAGAAGAATTAGTATTGACCTCATCTATCGCTGACTTAACATCCACAGCATTCAGTTCTGACACACTATTATCATATTTTATTCCATTCTCATTAAAAGTTGCCCTGATGTTTCCATTCTGTTTTATTTCTAATGTATCTAGTCCGTCGTTCTCTGAAATGACAAAATTAGTAAAGTCAATATCATTCGCATTTAAAGAAGCCATTATTTGATATGGTATATGTTAAAAAATATATTTATATTTTTTTGTAAATAATTTATTAATTTACGGTGGTGTATATCCGTCCAAAATAAAACTGCTACCATTAATATGTACTTTTTGAGGGTCGCCACTATTTCGTGTAATTATATTGCTCAATTCTACTACTTCCTCATTTAAACTTTGTTGCGATTCATCACCTGTCCCCGGAATGTTATTGATACCGCCATTAGAAAACAAACCACCGCTAACAACAGGGCTATTTGTATAACTCAGGAATAGGGAAACGGAAATGTTTTGAGGATTTTGAAAAGCACCATTACATTTTACCGCAATCCGACAATCAGTTTTCACTTCTATAGGTGTCGCTAGCCAATTTTTAGCAAGTTGTGTATTATCATCCTGTGTAATTGTTAATAAGTTGCTAGTTATAAATGTATCAGAATTTGGAGCTGTTTCTACTTCTACCTGAAAAATACTGAGGCTATTTACATTTTCGCGAATTACACTACAACCAACTATATAACACAGTAAGGGATTAAAGAAATAAGAGCGAATCTGTTTATTATTATCAGAACCGATACTGGCTGTCCCGCTATACGGTAAATATCGTACATTTGTAACAGACATAGAACCACCAAAATTAATAGTCCAGCGGTCCGCTTGTTTGGCTAAATCATCTACATATGATTTTGTTGTTGCATCATTTGGAGTAGTAGGTGTCCCTATGCTTTGTAATCTATTACCACTAAACGTTATAGTAGAAGCTCCAATTTGAACAACATCTAAATCTCCAGAAACCAAAAATTGCGCGGTACCAAATGGTCCAGACGGCAATGAATTACTGACTGAGAAAAATCCATTATTGAGAATAATAAAACCATTAGGTGAATTGTCATATGTTTGCTGTAATGTGCTGTTGATATCTACATAACTTTTTGTAGTTGCGTGACTTGCGAGAGTTGGTTCAGCACAAGTAAGATTTTTAAACCCCGCTGATGTTTCATATAGAAATGTACCATACGATGCTATCTGGTCGTTGTTAGCTGTTGTGGGGTATTCTATTCCAGTTGGAAATATAGATGCAGATCTTCTACCACCTACCACTTGAATATTGTTGCCAGATGGTGGATTTACTTGATCACTCAAATCATCATTAATCACGACGTTATAAAATGCTACTACATATTTATTGCCGACTGTACATGTCACGGGACTAGGTAAAGGTTCAGTCGCTCGCAATCCGTCTTGTGTTGTATTGGTTCGTGTTATCGTAACTTGGGCTAACGGGGTTGTGTTCCCATCAAGCCAAATCGCCCCCGTTTTTTGTGTTGACGCATTTGCAGACCATTGGGTTAGAAACACTTGAAGCTCTGTTACCGTGATATCATTATTGACAACTATGAAATCAAAACCAGTGGTATTTAGACCTCCTAAAGTATTTATTGATGTTGTGGTTTGTACACCTAGCGATGTAATAATATTACTATCTTGTAAAATTAACTCTTGAGTCATAGTTGTTTTTGTGCCATCTGTTTCATTTAGACTTATATTTTGTGTCTTGTTTTCTAATTCCGATAAATCAACTGGCGGAATATTGCTGATTTGTGTATCAACATAATTTTTGGTTGTGGCGTCGTTCTGATTTACAGGTGTACGGACTCCTGATATAGTACCATCTGTTTTTAATTCTAGTGTATTTGATCCACTATTTAGCAATATCCTATTATACCCTACGAGTGAATATTCGGCTGATGGTACTGTATTACTTGGTTGAATACATACTATATCACCACCTACTGTTAAAGAATTTGGTCTTTGACTGTAAGTAAATATATTCGTATCCGTTCCAAACACAAACGTATTATCGTGTAAATTTTTAGCCTTGCTACCCACAGCCCACGATTGTGCTCTAATGGCTTCACATCCTAAACCTAGAGCTACCGATTGTAAACCAAAACTATTTGTATAACTATTTTTACCTCCAGCAAGCGACTCATCACCTATAGCCTGACAATCATTACCGTAAGCGAAACAATTTGTATTTAAGAGTGCAGTTGTGCTTATAGTACCAACCGAAAGAGTTCCATCAATATGTGTAGCTGGAAAAAATGGGTTATTATATGTGTCGCTTATAGGGCTTGTTTTTGTTTCAAGGTTTGTTATAGATGTGTCAACACTAGGGTGATTTTGTAGTTCTATATCATTGAAACGCGGAGTATCAAATGTGTTAAGTGACTGGTCGAAGGGGTTGCCACCACTGTTATTATCAACATATTGCTTTGTGGCAAGGTCGCTACTATTTACGGGTTCAGAGCTACCTGTTATTTTTTTATTGTTTAGGTTTATGCCTGTTGTATTGATATTGTAGGTTTCAGTATCAACATCTATTTTTATCTCTGAATTTGTGAGATTGATGGTGTTTATGTTTGTTTTATCTGATACGCTATCAGTTTGTATGTCATCGACTACGAATGTCTGATTATATGGGTTTGTGACCAAATTTTGCTGAATTCCAGTGGTTAATTCCTGTTCGTTGTCAGTAACTACGTTTGACGACGGTGCTAAATCTCCAACTCTAACACTTTTAATATTAAGACTCTGTGATCCATCTTGTAAGATAGAGATGTCAAATTCTCCCCCACTATTTAAGAATTTATTACTCATTTTAATATATTAATGTAAATATATTTTATACTTTTTTTTTAATTAAATTTTTAGGGCTTTTTTAAGTCCTAGTTTCTGTGCTACATATAACCATGCTATAGAGAAGTGCCCACACATTTCTTTATCATGTTTAGTATCTTTTTGTTCTGGATCTTTTTGTGATTCTAATATTTCATAGTTTGCTGACTTTAGTCTGTTGTATAGATGTTTAAGTATTTTTTTTGTGTCTCTTCCATAACTATCATATATATATGCTTTTTTGGCTCGCAAAATCATTGCTATCCAGTGGATACCTTTGCCAGTTTTCTTATCAGTATTAATTATGTAATAACCAGGTTTAAATTCAAAAGGCTCATCTTGGGCAAATGAACCTTTGTATTTATTGCCAAACAGAGATTTAGACACTGTGTCTATTTCTGATCCATACATCGCATCTTTACCATATTTGGTTTTTATTTTTTGTGCTGCAGAGTTAAATAGTTTTAGCTCACTCATTTATATTATAGCAAATAATAAATTAATAAAATATTAGTATTATCGCGAGACCATAGACATTGGTGGTTTGAATCTGATACCGCGTCCTCGCATACCACAACCAGCTCGTTTTAAGCCCATACCAGCTCGTTTTAAGCCCATACCGGATCGTTTTAAGCCCATACCGGATCGTTTTAAGCCCATACCGGATCGTTTTAGCCCTTTGCCTTTTTTCATATAGCGCATTGCCCAATTTCTAAGCATACGTTTGCCCATACGCTTCATAGTCTTTTTCATTTTTGGTTTCATGTTGGTTTATATGGATAAAATTAAAAAAATAATAAATAATAAATAATTTACTTCTTATGTTTTTATTTCTTTGCTCAGATTTGGGTTTAGAGCCTCTCGCCTGCTTAAATCGTAATGCTAGTTACCTGTGAAACGTAGCCGTTATTGACCTCGATATCGACGCTTCTAGTGTAATGGGCGATAACAAATATATTAGAATTAGCTTCTGCCTCGTTATAATCTATTTGGACCTGTAATTGCGTGGATCGGTCGTTACTATCTCTTATCCAGCTGTAGTGTAGTAAAACACCGTCATCTAGCCACTGCTGAATAGTTTGGCACCCTCCAGAACTAAATGCTTGTGACGATTCAATTTGAGTATCTAAATATCGCTGTTGAAGTCTTTTAACACCGCTAGTCGTGGAATATTCAGAATTCCAGCGGGTCGGCGGACGCGTGATATTAGCATAACTCAACTGCAAGGATCGCAAGGATTTTTCTTCTCCTGCTTTACATTTGAATGAAGATTGAGGTACAAGTGTATTTTTACCAGCATCTCCAGATTGAACAAATAAAGAGATTGCTTTAGTGCTTGGTGGGATAGTAAAATCAAAATTCTTATCACCAGCAGTGCCTAGTGGTTTGCTTTGAACTTGGTGTTCCATTAGATTAAGGCTATCAGTTCCTGACGGGCTAACATCCATCATTTCAGTACAAATATACAGTTCCATACTTTCAACTTCAAACTCATAATCCGTTCCGGGAATTTTGGAGTCTACAGATGACTCTACACATGATCGCTTATATGAAGAATTTGGGTTAAATTGAAATCTATAATCACCGCTAGCCATAGGTTTTGAGTGCTCCATGATACCGATAGGAGGTTGAAACAACACATAAACAACATTTTCATTTGTGTCATTGTTTTGTGGATAATTTGCCAAATCATCATCGGCACCACCACTCAAAAATGTAGAATCAGATGATACAAGTTGTCTTCTTAAATCAAAACTCGAGTTAATACCCCAGGCATCCTTTCCTATTGTATTGAGCCAGGCACCCGATTTTCTTAAACGATATCCTGCCGAATGAGCATGTCCGCAGTAATTGGTAATAGAGCTTACATTTTGACCACCGGCATAAAAATACACATTATCGAAAAGATTACCACATACACCATTAGCGAAAGCCACATCATCGGCTAGTTCTGGTTGCGTTGTTCCGTCTGCTTTTGTTAGTTTTAAACCTACGCGGAAATACGATTTGGAAGCGATCCACACAGTTTTGCCCCCAATTGAAAAATCAAACAATTATACCAAAGTATTTACAGCATTTCCTCTGTAAAATAACCTTTCTATAACTTTGTTGAATGTGATAATGTTAGAACCACACCCCCCGAATTATAGCACACTTTCATGTGGGTTTAGACTATATCTTAAGCAATCATTAGGAGTTTCTACTTCCTTCAAGCCCATAACCATTTAGTCGTTGCACCTTACCCATATTCTTGAAATAGCGAACTTAGGGTCTTGGCTCAGGATTATCCATATATCTTTAATATTATAACTATACCTTTGAGTTTTCCCCAAAGCCACATGTATGTTTCCATAAATGCTTAGTAATTAAAGTTTTAGGACTTTCCCTGAATTTGATTATGTCGCCCGTCTAACACGGACTAGCTAATATTTTACTATTAACTTAGACAATGAGTTTATCTATAATTCCTTTGTCGAATTCATCGCCTGCTACACTTCGTTTTGAGGTGATTTGCCTGAATAGACGATTCATTTTTTATAATTCGTTATGATATATTATAGAATAGAAAAAAAAAACAAATTAAAAAATAAATAATTAATTGTTCGCAAAATAATATTTATCATAATATAAAGAAAAACTATGTTGTCAAGTTCTTATAATCCTACTAACCAGGGACAGCAAAAAAGGCAGGATACCGTCTTATTAGAGAAACAAGTTTCTTATTTCTTTAATTCAGCCACCGAAGCAGGGGCTGTTAAAATAGGAACTTTAGGAAATATTTTCGAGATACAGTTGAATAATCCTATACAAATACCGCGGGATGCTATAGATTGTACTCTGGAAGTGCCAGAGGCATCTATATGGAATAGTAGTCCCAATATTTCAGCAGACATAGGCAATAACTTGCTAACTTTTACACAGGGAGCAACACCATTTAGCATAGTTATACCTGATGGTTTGTATGGTGTTGAAGATTTAAATTCTACTTGTAAATTATTTTTCCAAGATAATGCTTTAGATGAAGACTTATTTATATTTACTGGTAATGACTCCACACAGAGTGTTATTTTGAGTTTTAACTATGCGGGAACCACCATCACTTTTGGTCCAGGAACTTGCTTTGATGTGCTAGGGTGGAATCTAAATGATGTAGTAGGTCCTTCTGCTGCGCCTTTGCCTGATAATTATGCTGCTCCAAATGTGGCTGCTTTTAATAGAGTAGTGGGTTATTTTATTAAAACTAATTTGATTAGTGGCGGTATTCCGCAAAACATAAATTCAACTGGCATTATTGCTAGAGTGCCGATAGATGTGCCAGTAGGGAGTTTGATCAATTATGCCCCTAGAAACCCTGTGCGGTGTGATGCTACAGAATTGATAGGTAATGCTAAACAGAGGTTTATATTTAGGTTAGTTGATCAGCTGGAGCGTGACGTTTCAACCGCCTCAGAGGAGTGGGCTTTAACTGTTATTATTCGCTATTGGGTGAGAATGTAATTTTTGTTATTAATTATGATTAAAAAAAACTATATTTTTTTTTATATATAAAAAAATGAACTGTCATTTAGATACAGAAACTAACCCTTTTATTTGCCAAAGTTATTTTACACCTAGATATCAACCCGAGCCTGAGATTTGCCCGCTAGATGATGCGGTTCCTGAGATAGTAAAAATACAGAAAAAGAAAGATAACGGGGTAGTATATCTTCCCGGCGAGAAATTGCTCATACAATTAAAGAAACAGAAAGATAAAGAAAAGGAGAAAAAAAATAATATTGATATTGAAAGAATTACAGAGAGTTTAAACAGAGTTTTAGGGGGGATTTAAGCGCGAAATTTGCGAACAAAGTCTTTAGCCTTAGGCTTATCTGAGTTATAAATAAATTCCATAAGGTCAAATTTAGTGCCTGTGGTTTTCTTATATCCTGCTTGTTTTGCTACTTTTTTAATTTCTTGGTAAGTCCTAAAGCCAGGAGAATCTTTAGAATTTAGATCTTCTATAATAGAACCAAATAGTTTATCTTTTGGTGTTTTTTTTTCTTCTACTTGAAATTTTTGTAATTCTTCAGCTGAAAATACAGAGGATCGTTCTTGATCACTAGTTATACCAGAAACATTGCTATCTATAGAAGATTTAGATCTTCTATTTCTTATTTTTTCTTGTGAATCAGCTTCAAAACTTTGTTTTTTTTCAATCAAATTTTTTAGGAATTTTGCTATTTCTAAGGATTCAATACTTAAACTAGGTGGTTCTTCATTGTCAGCAGTATATAAAACAGATTCTTTAGATTTCTGTAAAAATTGTATTACATCCTTTTCAGCCTCAGTTAATTCTTTTTTTTGTTTATTTTCGGGGTTTAGATCTTCTCTTTTATCTTCTAATGGGATTTCTTTCTCTTCTTTTTCCTCTTTTTCTTCTTTTTCTTCTTTTTCCTCAAATGTTATTTGGGGTTGTTTATCGGGTGATGGTTGCTGACTAGGTTTAGAGGGGAACAGAGATAACCACCATGCGTAAAATGTAAGCACCTGTTCGTTTGAAAATTGTTGAGGTTGAATTTCCTGAGGTGGGAGTTCAATAATTTCAGGTTCAGGGTCACCAGCATTAACAACAGGTTGATTATTATTTATAGCAGGTTGGTTAGATTGACCCCAAAAACCACTCCAATAATTTCTAAATCTTTGATATGCTGATTGTAAAAATGACTGTCGAGAACCCATAGGAGATTGATTATTAGGCGGTTGTTGAGGATTATTAGGAGGTTGTTGAGGATTATTAGGAGGGGGTTGTATATTTTGACTCATGTCATATAAAACTCTAGCATATTGCTGTAATCTACCCATCTCATCAACTGTTAGTGGTCTAGACTCTGAAAAGTATAACATATTTGCTAGATCAGTATACATAGAGACTAGTTGAGGAGTTCTATTCATATCTATAAGAATTTTAACTAATTCCATCATTTTCTTAATTCCTCTGGTATCGTTATTCGGGAAGTTATCCTCCATTCGAGAAGCTGGCATAGCAAGATTTTTATCTGATGGTGCTGGCTGGGTGTATTGTGTAGCAGTGTTTCCTTTGATTTTGTTGTTAAAAGGTGTTGTTCTAGGTCCTTTTAAATTATCAACATAGGCTGTGTAATAACCCCATCCATCAGCTGGGCCGTGACCCTGTGGTGGTGGAATTTTACTGGTAGTATCGTTTGGGACAGGTGGGGCTTTGCCTTGGTAATATTGGGCTGGGGTTTCTTCGTTAAAAGCATAACTAGATAATGAATTAGCAACTGGTTTGGCTACATGTTTACTTAATTTACCAACAGCCCAGCCTCCAGAAGCATCTGTACTATTTTGAGCAACTGACATTTTATTAATTTATCACTTAGGATATTTTATTTGGTAATATATATAAAGAATAAAATTAATTTTCGTAAATTAATTAAATGTCAAATTTTGTTCTACAATCAAAGCAATATGATACAGATAGTAGTGAGGATGAGAAAGTGGCTAGGAAAAAGAAAAAAAAGAAAATACCACCCGCTCCGAAAACTATAGTGCCTATGCCTAATCCTGATAAACTTAAGCACGAAAGATACAAGAAATCACATAATCCTATACGATTTTGTAAACCTTTTAAATGTTGTATAAGTGGGCGACCTAACAGCGGTAAAAGTTTAATGGCATTACATATAATCATGGCACATCAGGCAAAAAAACCTAAATTTGATGAAATACATATTATACATGGCTGTAAAGATACGCACACAAGCGAATGGGATAAAGTAGAACCCACCTCAACGAGGCAAGATATACCTTCTTATGAAGAATACGACCCAGAAAATAGAACTCTATTAGTGTTTGATGATACGGATTATACTATGCTTAGAAACGATGAATTAATGCGATTATCTGAACTTGTAAGGTTTGGTAGTTCTCATTGTAATATATCTTGTATATTTCTGACACAGGTGTTTTTTAGGATACCTAAAGTAATTAAAGATACGTGTAATGTGTTTATTATTTATAGACCCGTTGATTTAGACGAGTTGGCAACATTAGGAAGACGAGTTGGATTAAAAAAAGAAGAAATAAATTATTTATTTAACAAATTTCTTCCTCATTGGAGAGATAGTTTATTAATAAATCTAATACCAGATGCCCCATATAAATTTGGCAAAAATCTATTTACACCTATTCAGATGGATGAAGGCGATTCTGACTCGGATTCTGATAACAATTGATGTTTTAAAAATTCTCTTAATTCATCTGGTTTTCTATAATCATATTTATATGGAATGTAAATTATTCTAATTCCTTTTTTTGTTGTTAATTCCAGCTTTCGTTTATCACGCTCTTGTTGCTTATGGAAATCTTCTTCTCCATTACGATGGAAATGAGGTATATACTTATAATGTTGCTCTCCTTGATATTCAAAGGCAGTGTTAAGTTCTTTACAGTATCCATCAAGTTCTAATTTATCGAGCCATTTTGAGTGTAGTTTGTCCCATTTGAATCCAGTTTCTTCTTCAAGTATTTCTCTACATAGAGTTTCCGATCTTGATTCGTGATTACTACATGATGGACACCAAGAACCCATATTTCTTAAACTTCCAAAAGAAGCCATCCATCTATGACCTTCTTTACATTCCCATTCTAATTTCTCGTCTTTATTTACATATTTTTCAGAGATACATTTTCCATTAAGTGCCAAAGCCCATTCTTGACAAGATTTAATCCCAAGTCTTTTACCAATAAACATACATTGCCTACACCAATGCTTTTGAGATTTTACATTCAAAAATCTTGATGTAAAAATATGCCCTTTCTCACATTCCCATTTCATATCAGAGTGTCCATTTACATACTCAGTAGAATGACATTTCCCTCCTTTGGATTTAGCAAAATCCTGACACATTTTTAAAGTAAAACTTTGATCTATATTTACACACTTAAGGCACCATGTCATATTTTCTCTCTTAAATATACTTGACCATTCATGACCTCTAGAGCACCTCCATTTAGTTTTCACTCTGGACTTGTATTCAGTAGAAAGACATTCCCCACCTTTGGATTCTATCCATTGTTTACAATCTTCAATTGTTATATCTTCAAGAGAACATGTTGGGCACCAATAAAGCATACTGGGGCGTTGTAAAAATATATGACCTTTACTACATTTCCATTTCAATTTTGTAGAAGCATTAATATACTTTTCTGAAAGACACTCTCCTCCTTTGGATTTAGCATATTGTTCCATTTTTTCAATTGTGGGTTGGACTGAATCTAGATAACATTGACGACATCCTCTACCTTGTTGTAAGCCATCCATTCTCATTTCAAATGTATGATTGTTTTGACATAACCATTTCATTTTATTTTTGCTCCCTGTATAGGCTTGGGATAAACATTTTAATCCTTTTTCTTCCCCTAAACTTTTACAATATTCAAGAGTAAGTTTTTTTGTACTTCTGTTAGTTTTTTTGTTGTATCGTTTGTTTCTTTTATCTCTACAAGACTTACATGTTTTGTGATCATCTTCAAAAAGCTCTAAAGGTTGATTTTTGTGACAACTTTTACAAGACTTCATTTTCCGTCCGCGGGTATTTACCTATAATATTTAACCTTTTTAATCTTTAAATGATTATTCACTTTCTGATTCACTTTCTGAACTGCTGGGTTCTACTAACTTAAACTTAGATTTCTTGCTTTTCTTAGTCTTTGGCGTTTTCTTTGGCTCATCCGCACATAACTTCTGGTATAACATCTTTTTTAATAAAGTATCCATCTCTTGATCGCTTAGCTTTTGGGACTTAACTATCTTTTTCATATTAGTAGCCACCATATCAGTAGTTAGTTCAGCCATTTTATGCTGTAAGTCTTTTTCATTAAATTCTGGTTGTTTGACTGGTTCTTCTTCTTTAATGGGCTCTAGTGGGGGTAATTTGGGCTTAATTTCTTTTTTCGGTTTTTGTTCATCTGGTTCTATTTCAATTTCTTTAACTTGTTTAAGTTTTTTAAGTTTTTTATACAAAGAAGTGCTTTTTTTAATTAATCTTCCTGTGTTTGTGTTTAATGCGTATTCGTTTTCTGACATTATTTAATTTTTTAAATAATTTATACTATATAATATATAAAACATTTAAAAAATAATAATTAATATGTCGACGATGTCAGCAGCTAGTAGCATTGTGTCATTTCGTGGCGAGGAAGAAGTTGACTTAGATGAAGCTCTAAACACTCTTTTTCGCGAACTCCAAGAAAATTTAAATAATGCCCATTGCGCAATTAGGAATTTAGGGCAAAGTGAAGATCGCGGTGATAGTTTCATAGAAATGGCAACATTTCACCATGATATAGAAGATTATGCTGATAAT
>Ga0181392_1000409_pt1 | contig 16343 bp, 18 predicted proteins | sample 15SPOviralmetaG_FD_130083 | JGI IMG/M metagenome (GOLD analysis project Ga0181392, IMG submission 130083) | Marine viral communities from the oligotrophic San Pedro Time Series (SPOT) site, San Pedro Channel, CA, USA - 15 SPOT_SRF_2010-09-15 | ecosystem: Environmental > Aquatic > Marine > Strait... | reverse complement strand
GAGAGATAGAAGGAAGCGCGAACAAAAGTTAGCGATAGAAAAAAAGTTAAAGGCCACCACGAGGAGATTTGACAAGATGAGTATGACGCAGAAACTATGGACAATATCGGCTTTGGGCGTTGAGTTTAATATGGACAGACGCGCAGTCGCCAAACGACTGAATGACGTTGTCCCGGCGAAGACCGACAAGCGTGGCAAGTATTACAAACTAGACGACGCGGCCAAAGCAATCATTGGTCAGGTTGCTACAAGCAGCGAAGTTCTAAGCTATGACGAGGCTCGCGCACGCAAGGTTGCTGCCGAGGCTGAGATGGCTGAGATTGAGCTTGCCAAGGAACGCGGCTTGCTGTTACCAGTAGAGATGGTGGCAGAGATTAATCAAAACGTATTTAGCGTGTTTCGTGCTCGCATGATGGCATTGCCAGCAAAAGCAGCTCCAGATGTTTTTAGCGCGGACAATGTGAAGGAAGCTAAGTCGCTGTTAAAGGATTATGTCAACAGCGCATTAGATGAGCTATCGAATAGTGTAGTGGAAACGTATGAAGACGATAACGATACCGAACAAGCAAGCGGCTAAGATTGTAGTCCAGCGAACACTGGACGCAGTCAAGCCGCCGCCCGATTTAAGCATTAGCGAATGGGCTGACCAATATCGCGTGCTGTCGAGCGAAGCATCGAGTGAGTATGGCGCGTGGAATACTAGCCGCGCAGAATACCAACGCGGCATTATGGATGCCATATCGGACGACAATATCGAAGAAGTCGTGATTATGTCATGCGCGCAAGTTGGCAAGACAGAGATGCTGTTGAACCTGATTGGCTATCATGTGGCACAAGACCCGTCTCCCACTTTGGTCGTGCAGCCCACGTTGGAAATGGCGCAAACATTCTCGAAAGACCGCCTTGCGCCTATGGTGCGGGATTGTCCGACACTGGCTGACAAGATTAAAGACCCGCGTGCCAGAGACAGTGGCAACAGTATCTTGAAAAAGCAATTCGCTGGCGGTCATATAACGATGTGCGGTGCAAACAGTCCATCAAGTCTTGCGTCGCGTCCTGTTCGCCTAGTTCTGTGCGATGAGGTTGACCGTTTCCCTCCGAGTGCTGGAACAGAGGGCGACCCGATTGACTTGGCAAAGCGTCGTGCGACTACATTTACAAACCGCAAGATTGTAATGGTCAGCACACCAACTGTAAAAGATCAAAGCCGTATCGAAGCGGCATTTGAAGAAAGCGACAAACGCGAGTATCATGTCCCGTGTAAAGACTGTGGCGAGGAACAAGTTCTTCGGTGGAGCAATGTTAAGTGGGACAAGGACGCGCCAGAGACAGCTGCGTATATCTGCGAGCATTGTGGTTCAGTTTGGGATGATGCGGCTCGCTTTCGAGCAATACGCAGGGGTAGATGGATCGCCACCAATCCATCAGTCGGTAAGGCGGGTTTCCGACTATCTGGTTTGTACTCACCGTGGACACCTATCGAGAGCGCGGTGCGTGAATTTTTGCAAGCTAAGAAGCTGCCTGAGACTTTGCGCGTATGGGTCAACACTTACTTAGGCGAAACATTCACCGAAACAGGCGAGGGTGTTCAGGAGCATGAGATTGCTGACAGGCGCGAATACTTTGGCGACAAAGTCCCGCAGGGCGTTGTTATGATAACTGCCGGTATTGACGTTCAGGATGACCGGCTTGAGCTGGAAGTGTTAGGCATTGGCCGAGACGAAGAAACTTGGTCGCTTGATTATAAAGTGCTGTACGGAGACCCATCTGCTCCACAGCTATGGAATGACCTCGACCAAGTTCTTGCCACTACATATGAGCGAGAAGATGGCTTCGAGCTGGTTATACAGTCAGCGGCTATTGATACAGGCGGCCATCATACTCAGTCTGTCTACAAATACTGCAAGCCACGTTATGGTCGGCGCGTCTTTGCTATCAAAGGTGTCGGCGGCGAAGCCAAGCCACTTGTCGGCAGACCTAGCACAAACAACAACATGAAGTGCAAGTTGTTTCCTATAGGTGTCGATACCGCAAAAGAGATTGTCTACTCGCGTTTGCGAATAAAGGAAAAGGGGGCTGGTTATTGTCACTTCCCTCTCGACCGCAATGATGAGTATTTTAGAATGTTGACTGCCGAGGAGATTGTGACACGTTTTCACAAGGGCTTCCGAAAGCGCGAATGGCGAAAAACACGAGCAAGGAACGAGGCTCTCGACTGTAGGGTTTACGCCATTGCAGCCGTCGCAATACTCAACACCAATATCAATGCTATGGCATCGAGGCAGAAAGCAAGGCAAAACAAAGAAGAAGTCGTCGAGTCCGATAAACCAATTCGCAAAACAGCAAGACGCAGACCACCTAGTGGGGGCTTTGCAAATTCTTGGCGATGATGTAGTATATCAGTAGGATTGGGCGGCTCGTCTATAGCGTCGCTATTTGCACAAGGATATTGCCGTGGCTAATTTGTTTGATGAAGCTAACGCACCGGAAGGTGAACCCCACAAATTTACTTTAGGTGACTTTGTTCAGTGGAAGCGCAGCGACTTAGTTGCTAACTACCCTGTCGCCTCTTTTTCTGCTGAGTTCGTGGCTAGGTCGTCTCATGCTGGCAGCACTGAGTTCAAGATTGCCGCGACAGAGGGTGACAGCAGCTACTATTACTTTAGTGCCGACAGCTCGGTTACTGAAACCTACACAGCCGGACACTATCACTGGCAGTTAGAAGTGACGCAGACATCAAGCGGAAATCGCATTGTTGTTGATAGCGGCACGATGGATTTAATTGAAGACCTAGATATAAACGGTGCAGACCCGAGAAGCACCGCTGAGGTTATGATTCAAAAGATTGATAGCCTATTGCTTGGAAAAGCCGATAGCGATGTATCTAACTACAGCATTCAAGGCCGCAGTCTTACAAAGTTTTCTTTTGCGGAACTAATGGAAGCGCGAGAAAAATTCAAAGCCGAATACCAGCGAGAGTTGAATAAAGAGCTTGCACAAAACGGCGAAAAAACAGGGCAAACTATTCTGGTGAGGTTTTAACGATGGCATTTTTTGACTTTTTGCGCGGAAAGCAACAGCCAAAACACATGAAGCGGTCGTACTACGGGGCAGAAACTGGTCGGCTTTTTTCTGATTTTATTACTCAGTCTCTGTCTGCCGATAGCGAGATCAGCCCATCACTTCGTGTTTTGCGAGATCGTTGTCGTCAATTATCGCGCAATGATCCATATGCCAAGCGTTACATTCAAATTCTGAATAGTAATGTTGTTGGGTCTGCTGGCGTTCGGCTACAGGTTCGCAAGCGCAACCCAGATGGCTCGCTTGATACGCCGGGCAACCGCATTGTCGAGAACGCTTGGGCGTCTTGGGGACGCAAAGAAACCTGTTCTATTGATGGCCGTTTGTCTTGGAATCAATGCCAGCGACTGTTCATTGAAACGCTTGCTCGTGATGGTGAAGTTCTTGTGCGTAAAATTAAAAACCCACGCGGCAACAGATTTGGTTTTTCGTTGCAGTTTATTGAGGCCGACTATTTAGACGAGAGCTACAACAACACAGCAACAAATGGCAACGAAATCCGTATGGGCGTCGAGATTACAAAAGAAGGCAAGCCAGTTGCGTACTGGCTGTTCGAGGACAACCCAAGCCACACAAATGGATTTGGACGCCCTAACTACCGCAACCGCATTCGTGTGCCAGCCGACGAGATTATTCATTCCTTTATACAGGAACGCGCAGGACAAACACGCGGTGTCCCTATGATGGCAAACGTATTAAGCCGACTTAAAATGCTCGACGGTTACGAGGAGGCTAGTTTGGTTCACGCTCGTGTCGCTGCGTCTAAGATGGGCTTTTTCACATCACCGTCTGGCGATGAGTTTATTGGTGACGAATATGAAGGCGCAGCACCATTGATGGACGCAAGCCCCGGCACGTTTAGTCAGTTGCCAGAAGGCATGTCGTTTGAAAGTTTCGATCCATCTGGTGTCGGCGGGGCTGACTTTGCGGACTTTGAAAAAGCAATCTTGCGCGGCATAGCTTCTGGCCTCGGTGTGAGCTATGTTTCCCTTTCAAACAACCTAGAAGGTGTCAGCTATAGCAGCATTCGCCAAGGTACTATGGAAGACCGCGATAACTTCAAGATGCTTCAGCAGTTTATGATTGAGCATTTTGTTGATGACGTTTATCGCTCTTGGTTGGAGCAAGCAATCACTTACAATGCTGTCAACTTGCCGATGTCTAAGTATGACATCTTCGCTGACCAAGTGACTTACCGACCGCGTGGCTACCCAGCCATCGATCCGCAGAAAGAGGTCAACGCAAATATCGCTGCGATTAACAGCGGCATTATGACTTTGCAGGACGTACACGGCCAGAACGGGCGCGACACTGAGGAAGTATTTGAGCAGGTCGCACGCGAAAAAGACCTGGCTGAGCGTTACGAAATTCAGACTGCGTTCCAGCCATTTGGTAACAAACTGCCAGCAACTGCAACGGTAGAGGGGAGCGAGGCAGAAGAAGATGGCGACGTATAAGCCAACAGAGGGCATGATGTCAGCCGCCAAGCGTGGCCTAGAGCAGCGGCGTGAGTACGGTCGCGGTGGCACGGCAGTTGGTGTCGCCCGAGCGCGTGATATTACAAATGGCAAGCGTCTGTCCGAAGATACTGTCAAGCGGATGTACAGCTATTTCAGCCGCCACGAAAGCAACAAGTCTAAGCATTATGACGCCAAAGAAAGTGACGGCGGGCCAACCGCTTGGAGAATTGCTTGGAATTTGTGGGGCGGCAACGCTGGTTTTACTTGGTCAAAGGGTATAACTGAAATCTTGAAAAAAGACGAAGATGAGCGTAGCATTAACACTAACGCAACCGATGAGGAAGCTATGAGCGAAGAACTTGAAACACGTCACATCGTCAACGTGGAAGAAAATGACGAAACTGTTACTATCGTTTATGCCAAAGAGCATGACGAGGAGCAGGTCGAAGAACGAGTTGAAGAAGTTGAAGTTGAGACCGAAGAACGCTTTGACCGTTCGACTCTTACTTTCCGTGCTGTTGAAGTTGAAGCAACAGACGAAGATGATCGCCGGGTTCGTATGTCGCTATCAAGCGAAGAACCCGTCGAGCGTAGTTTTGGTATGGAAGTTCTTGAGCATACCGAAGAAGCCATTGACATGTCGCGCATCGCAAGTGGTAACGCACCCTTGCTGAAAGACCACGACATGACTAAGCAGATTGGCATCGTCGAAGAAGCCTATCTTGACAACGCAGATAGAAAACTGCGTGCAGTTGTGCGGTTTGGTAAAAGCCCACTAGCAAGAGAAGTCTACGAAGATGTCAAAGATGGTGTAGTCCGTAACGTAAGCATCGGATACATTGTCAAAAATATGGAACAGAGAGGCAATAACGGGACGGTTATGGTCAATCAGTGGACGCCATATGAAGCTAGTATTGTTGCCGTGCCAGCCGATAACGTCGGTGCAGGTATCGGACGCAGTGCTGAATTTGTCGAAACTACTAAAGTCGAAAAGGATATTGAAATGACTGAAGTAAACAAAGACGAAATCCGCTTGGAAGCTGCTGAAGCCGCCAAACGCGAATTTCAAAAAACTGCGCAAGAGATTACTGCTCTTGCCGTAAAACACAACAAACGCGACCTTGCTGACAAAGCTATTGCCGATGGCATGAGCGTTGATCAGTTCCGCAGCGTTCTGTTGGATGCCCTGCCAGTTGGCGTTGCTCTCGAGCAGTCTGCTGGTGCGGTTGACATGAGCCAAAAAGAAGTCCGCAACTACAGCTTCATGAAAGCTGTTCGCGGTCTCGTAAACGGTTCTGGCCTGAATGGTCTCGAGCTTGAAGTCTCTGACGAAATTGCTCGCAAATCTGGTAAAGAAGCTCGTGGCTTCTACGCACCTGACAGCTTCTGGGCTGGCAAGCGTGACCTGATTGCTGGTACAGACGCTGATGGCGGCTTCCTCGTTGGCACAGACCACCGCGGCGACCAGTTCATTGAAGCCCTGCGTTCTCGCTTGGTATTCTCTGACCTCGGCACACGTTTCCTGAACGGCCTAAAAGGTGATGTTGCTATTCCGAAAATGACTGCTGCTGCTACTGCTGGCTTTGTTGCTGAAAACAATGCCGTCGCCGAGCAAAACCAGACTTTCGGTCAGCTGACTCTCTCGCCAAAATCACTGGGTGCATTTACAGATATGTCTCGTTTGCTGATGATTCAGTCAGACCCATCTGTTGAAGCCATCATCCGTGATGACCTGCTGAATGCAATCGCTCAAAAAATCGAGCAAGTTGCAATCAAAGGCGGCGCAACCAACGAGCCGACCGGCATCTTGGAAACAACTGGCATTGGCTCAGTAGCAATCGGAGCCAACGGTGGCGCAGCCACTTGGGGTTCTGTTGTTGACCTGGTCAAAGAAGTTGAAGCCGACAACGCTGGCCTGAACGCTGGTTCAATGGCATATCTGACAAACAGCAAAGTGAAATCTCACTTGGCTCAGACTGCCAAAGTTAGCTCAACAGACAGCGTTCAAATCCTGAACGATCCTTGGTCAAGCCTGTATGGTTACAATATGGCTGTCACGAACAACGTGCCATCCGATCTGACCAAAGGTACTGGCACTGATTTGTCTGCCTTGGTATTTGGCGATTTCAGCCAACTTATCATTGGCATGTTCAGCTCTGCTGACGTTCTTGTTGATCCTTACACCAACAGCGCAACTGGCGCAGTTCGTGTTCGCGTAATGCAAGAAATGGATCTGGGTATCCGCAACGCACAGTCGTTTGCTGCTATTTCAGACATCGACGCCTAATCGAGTGGGGGGCAGGTTTGTCCCTGTCCCCCATTTATTAACACTACGGAGATAGCAATGGCCGAACAAAGAGTAAAAATTGAAGTTGTCGCAGGTGTTGGCATAGCAGGTGTCGCGCACGCAAAAGGCGATGTTGTCGAAGTTTCTCAGACAGATGCCCTGCAACTTATTGCAATGGGCAAAGCGAAGGGCTATGAAGCTCCAAAAGTTGATCGTTCTATCGGTCTTGATACACAAGACGCTGCACCACTGGTGAAGCGCACCCGCAAAACGAAAGATAAGTAATGGCTGTCGAAACCGCCACTGAACTAGCAGTCTTTTTTGAGACTGACGATTTTGCGGTGACTGCCAGCTACACACCTTCTGGTGGTTCTGCTGCCGATGTCAACGGCATTTTTGACAAAGAGTATTTAGAGATGGATAGCGGCGGCACAGTAGCGTTTGCTATTAACCAGCCACGCTTTCAATGTGCCACAGCCGATGTAGCTGATGCGGCAGAGGGCGACGCTATTGTTATATCAGGCACGAACTACATTATTAGAGTTGTTCAAGATGACGGGACTGGCACAACGACGCTAGTTATTGAGGAGCAATAATGGCGCACGTCAGAAAAACAATCAGAGATAATATAGTTACAACACTGACCGGGCTGACTACGACAGGTGCAAGGGTTTTTCCGACGCGCTTTTATCCGTTAGCCGACGCAAAAGTGCCTAGCCTCTGCGTCTACACAAACTCAGAGGGCACTGAGTATTCTACATTGACGCGACCACGCACCGAAGTGCGCACGCTTGAGGTTATGGTCGAGGCTTATGTCAAAGCTACCGACGACTTGGACGATACGCTCGACACTATTGCTGTTGAGGTTGAAGAAGCATTGGCAACAGATGTGACTCGAGGCGGCAACGCTAAAGACACGCAAGTCGTTTCTTTCGAGTCAACTTATGCTGCCGAGGGCGATCAGCCCGTCGGTGTTGGCAGATTTACTGTTGAAGTCTTATATGCTACACTTGAAAACAATGTTGAAACAGCCGTATAGGATGATATGATGGCTAAGCGAATTACAGTTTACAAAGGTTCTGATACGATGGAAGTCTGGGAAGACAAAGTCGAGAGCCTTGTGAAAAAGGGTTGGTCTTTAGAGAGAGCCAAACCAAAAGCCGAGGTGAAGGCTAAATCACCGAAACCTGAAGCAACCCTAACCAAAGAGGCATAATTATGGCAACACATACAGGTAGCGAAGGCACGGTAAAAATCGGAAGCGACCAGCTTGCCGAGGTGCGTTCTTATACAATCGAAAGCTCTGGTGAGACTATCGAAGACTCAACAATGGGCGACAGCGCACGGACTTACAAAGCTGGCTTAACCACCTTTACCGCATCCTTCGAAGTTTACTTCGATGAGACAGACACAGCACAAAACGCTGTTGACGCTGGCGCATCAATCACGTTTTCAGTATATCCAGAAGGCGATGGAGCTGGCGACACTTACTACACAGGATCAGGCATTGTGACTGGTCGTTCAATCACTGCGTCATTCGACGGAATGGTTGAGATGTCATTGAGTGTTCAAGGTTCTGGCGCACTGACTGAAACAACCGTTTAACATCTAACAGACAAGGGGTGGCACTATGTCTGCATTTGGTGAGCGCATAAGCGCAAAAACAAATCCCAACACAAAGCGTGTTGAGGTTGAACAATGGGGTGACGAAAACGAGCCGATGGTTCTTTTCGCCACCCCACTTAACTGCGGCGAGTTTGGAAAAATTCAACGCAAGCATCCTGATTTTCTCAACAACATGACTGTCGAGGGTCTTGTGGATTTAATCATCCTCAAGGCAATGGATGGTGATGGGGCGAAGGCTTTCGACATCGGTGACAAGCCCGTGTTGATGCGTCAGCCTGTTGGACTGGTCTCAGAAGTTGCAGGGCAACTTATGGGCGACCTGTCGGGGATTGACGACGCAAAAAAGGACTGAGCGATGACCGCCTGATGGTTATCGCTCTCGCTGACCGCCTTGGTAAGACCATTGGCGAAATCGAAGAAATGCCCTACAATGAACTCATTGAATGGGTTGCATACTTGGAGCATATAGCTGATGGCCGACCAACAACTTAATATCGTTTTAAGAGCGTTTGACAAAACTCGTGCGGGTTTTATGGGTGTTCGTCGCGGACTTGATAGCGTTAAAAAATCAGTTTTCAGCGTCAAGGGCGCAATGACGGCACTGGCTGTCGGGGCTGGTCTGAAAGTTACTGCCAAGAGCATTGACGAACTTGCCAAGCAATCTGCTCGTCTCGGCGTCACTGTCAACCAGCTTCAAACATTACAGTTCGCAGCGTCTCAGTCCGGCACGGGTGCGGCTGAATTATCAAAAGGCTTTGAGAAGTTCAACAAATCAATCTCGGAGGCTTCTGGAGGTATTGGTACTGGCGTCAAGGCTTTCGAGGCTCTTGGCGTTACCCTGACAAACAACGATGGCTCTCTCAAGGACACCGACACCCTTCTGAACGAGGTTGCCGACGGGTTCACTGGCATCAAAGACCCTGCTGACCGTGTCCGCATTGCAATGGATTTGTTTGGCCGTTCTGGTGCTGGTATGGTCAATATGTTGCAGGACGGTTCAGCCAGTCTGCAAGACCTACGCGACGAGTTCAATCAAGTTACCATCACACTGACTGGTGAACAGGCCAAGGCAGTTGAGGCCGCGAATGACAGATTTGACAAACTAAGGCGTGTTTTTTCATCAATAGGACAGCAAATAACTGTGGTTGTGTTACCTGTTCTTGCGAAATTGGCGACCTTTTTCTCAGAAATACTTTTGAAAGCCATAGCATTTTCGATTGATGCGTTTAGAGACTTTATGAATGTATTTATCAGGGGATATAACTGGTTGGCTACAAACTTGCCATTTTTGCAAGAGGTTAATGAAGCTACGTTTGGGACAGATTTCGCTAAAAAACTAAGAACCATCGCTGACAATATGGAAGGTGTGGGAGATAGCGCAGGAACAATTTTAGAACCCGTCACAGTTGTAGCCAAGGGCATTGAAAGATTAGAGTCAAGTCTCGACAAAGCGCGTGCCAAGTTTATGGATTTCTCTGAGGCATCCAAAGAAGTAAAGGCGAACTTGGCTGGCATCGCTATGAAAGGTCTGCAATCTCTGGAAGATGGCCTTGTAAGCATCATTGACGGCACAAAATCTGCCAAGGATGCCTTCAAGGATATGGCTCGAAGCATTATTAGCGATTTGATTCGAATGCAAATTCGAAGAAGTATCACAGGCCCACTTGCGGGTGCTATGGGCCTGAGTGGGTTCTTTGGAGGCGGTAAGGCAATCGGCGGCCCGGTGCAAGCTGGCGGCAGTTATCTCGTCGGTGAGCGCGGCCCAGAAATCTTGACAATGGGTGGCCGTGCCGGTCACATCACACCTAATAATCAAATCTCTGGCGGTGGCGGTGTTGTCGTCAACCAAACAATCAACGTCAGCACGGGTGTCGCGCAAACTGTTCGCACCGAGATCGCAACTCTTATGCCGCAGATTGCAGAGGCATCGAAAGCAGCAGTGCTGGATGCCAAGCAACGTGGCGGCAACTTTAGCAGGGCATTCTAATGGCTATTACCTATCCGCTAAGTTTACCGACCGTATCCGGCATCAGATCTATAGTTCTACGAACAAAGAACTCCGTCGGCATTTCTCAATCGCCGTTTACCTTCAAGCAGCAAGTCGTTTCCTATGGTGGTCAGTATTGGGAAGCCGATATAGAATTGCCAGTAATGAGCAGGGACGATGCCGAGGAATGGGTGTCATTCTTAGTTCAACTCAAGGGCTTCGAGGGCACATTCCTTCTTGGCGATCCATCTGGCGCGACACCTCGTGGCTCTGCGTCGTCTACACCCGGCACACCAGTCGTCAACGGCGCAAGCCAAACTGGTGGGTCACTCGCCATTGATGGGTTGCCAGCAAGTGCGACTGGCTACTTAAAAACTGGTGATTATATCCAGTTGGGTGGCGGTTCTGGCGCAACGCTCCATAAAGTGTTGAAGGATGTTGACAGTAATTCAAGCGGCGAGGCGACACTTGATGTTTATCCATCTATAAGAACCGCACCAAGCGATGGTGCTTCTGTAATTGTGTCAGACGCCAAAGGTGTTTTCAGGTTGTCGTCAAATCAGACGCAATGGAGCATAAATGAAGTTACGCACTACGGAATTACATTTGGAGCGCGAGAGGCCGTAACATGAGCCGAGATATACCAGTAGAGCTAAGAGGCTCACTGGAGGAAAATGTAGTATATCCATTTTTCGCCACTGAGTTGTTTTTCGACACGCAAACATTGCGGTTTTGGTCTGGTCTTGGCGACCTTGTTTACAACGGCGAAACCTATACTGGCTCTGGCAATTTAATTAGCATATCAAGCATCAACGAGACATCTGAAATCTCTGCTCAAGGTGCAACTCTAAGCCTTAGTGCTTTACCCAGCGAAATGCTCAGTCTGGTTCTCAGTGAGCCTTATCAGGGTAGAAAATGCTTTATATACTTTGGCACTCTTGCGGAAGGCATACAGCGTATGTTGCAGCAGGACGGAGACCTAATACTGCAACAAGATGGCAGTGCAATTATTGTTGGTGAGGAAACATTGGGGGATACTGTGACACAGGTTTTCTCTGGCTACATAGATCAAATGAATGTCGACGAAGGGCCAGATTCATCTCAGATTACAGTCGCTGTTGAGAACAGGCTCATCGACCTTCAGCGGCCTCGTGTTCGCAGATATACGGACGCCAGCCAAAAGGTCAGGTTTCCAGATGACAATGGTTTCGAGTTTGTTGAAAGCCTACAGCAAAAGAAGTTTGCCTGGGGGCGGTAATGAAACTGCGCGACTGGTCTGACGGGCTAAACAATTACATTGAACAAGTGAGAGACCTTCGGTTCGAATGGGGACACAATGACTGCCTCACTTTTGCAAATAAAGCGCATGAAGTTATGACGGGTGAGAAGTTCGCGCCCGATTGGTCTGGTGATTACACAACCGCATATACAGCCAAGAAGTGGTATCAGAGGCTGCTTGGCGAGCAGGGCTTTGACACAATAATCGAAGCGATAGATGCACGCCTAACTCGTCTTAGTGTAGTCTTGCCACCTCGTGGCAGCATAGTGGGCCGAGCCGAGAAATCAGGTGCTGTGACCGAGATCGCCCTTGGTGTTTGCGTTGGCGAAACTGTGGCGTTTATTTCCCGCGAAGGTGTGGTATCCTTACCAGTGAACGAGGATGATATTTTCTGGGCGGTGGACTAATGTTTCGCACTATTATTTTAATTCTATTGGCTTCAACAACTGCGGCACATGCTGGCCCTGTCGCAGCGGCAGTGAGCTGGTTGGCGTCATCTGCTGTTGCACTTTATGGAAGCTCTACACTTTTCGCAGGGTTTGTTAATACCGTTGCGCTTAGTTTTGCTTCATCCCTGCTTGGCCCAAAAGTACCAAAGGCGCAAAACACTTCTGGGTATGACTTGTCCGGCGTTGCGCCAGCGGCTGACCACGCGATTGTATATGGTCGCCAGAAGGTCGGCGGTGTCATCGTGTTCAAGGAGACGACAAGGGACAACAAGGACTTGCAGCTTATCATTGCTATCGCCGGGCATGAGATTGAAAGTGTCGAAGAAGTATACCTCAATGATGAGCAAATAACTCTGGCAGCACTTTCTGATGGCGTACAGAGAACGGCCACTGCTCCAGAACAATATCAAGACAAAGTCTATGTAACTGCCCATCTGGGTTCTGACGATCAGTCTGTTGATACTAACCTGTCATCAGAGAGTGCGAAATGGGACTCAACACACAGAATGCAGGGCATTGCATATCTATATATTAAACTGGAATTTGACCAAGACAGCTTCCCGCAAGGCGAGCCGACAATAACTGCGGTTGTAAAGGGTAAAAAGGTATACAACCCCAACACCGCAGTCACGGAGTGGACAGACAACGCGGCATACATTCTGCGCGATTACTTGATGTCTGACTACGGGCTTGAAGCTGAAACAACTGAGATTGACAACACGTCTTTCATTGCGGCTGGAAACATTTGCGACGAGGCAGTCGCACTGGCGGCTGGTGGGACTGAGGCTCGGTACACTATCAACGGATCGTTTGCTACAAGCACAACACCAGAAACCATTATCGAGAAAATGACCGCATCGATGGCTGGGTCTTTTTGGTACGCACAAGGAAAGTTCAGGATAAAGGCTGGCGCGTATGTAACGCCGACCGTAACTTTTGACGAAGATGACTTGCGTAGTAATGTGAAAATACAGACGCGCAGAAGTCGCCGTGAGAACTACAACGTAGTGGCGGGTGAGTTCCGTGGCGAGGAAAGCGATTGGATTAAAACCGATTATCCAGAGGTAAGGTCTCAGACGTTTATCGATATTGATAACGGGCAGGAAAGCAAGACCGATTTAGATTTGCCCTTTACCACTACCAGCAGTCGCGCACAGCGTATTGCCAAAATACTGTTGTATCGCAATCGCCAGCAACTTGTCGTTAGTGCCACATTCGGTTTACGGGCGTTTCAGGTTCAGGTCGGTGATGTGATAATGCTGACCAATTCCCGTGCAGGGTGGACACAGAAACCATTTGAGGTTTTGTCTTGGTCTATGTCCCCATTAGACAATGATCCGTCAGCCATATCATTAACACTGAGCGAGATCAGTTCATCTGTTTACGATTGGGATGCAGATGAGACAGCATTTGACCTAGATAACACAAACTTGGCCAGTGCTTTTGTTGTCCCATCCGTCGGTGTTTCCGTGTCATCCATTGGCAAGATTATTAACGAACACGTCATCACGACCCTGCAAATTCTAGTTTCGTCTAGCCAGCCCGAAAGAGTTGACTATGTTGAGGTGCAGTTCAAGAAGTCATCAGAAGGCAACGATGCCTTTATTACTGTCGGCACTGGAGACCTCGGCAAGTTTGAGGTTATTGATATTGAGAATGATACCTATGATATTCGTGCAAGAGCTGTGAACACATTCGGTGTGCATTCCGAGTTCGAGTATCTGTATAACTTTACTATCGAGACTTTTGCTGATCCACCACAAGACGTTTCAGACTTTCACGCCAATGTCACCAATGGTTCTATCGCACTTGAGTGGACACCGGTTACAGACCTTGACTTGAGCTTCTACCGTATTCGCCACGCAGTTGAGGAGTCCGGCGGCACTTGGGCCAATGCCACGACAGCAGTGAACAAGGTGGCTCGACCGGCCAACAGTGTTATCGTGCCATCACGCGCAGGGACTTATACAATCAAAGCATATGATAAGCTGGGCCATTCAAGCAATAACTATGCCTCGATTGTCATACCTTCGTCAGACATTGCTGCTTTCACGACGACACTTAGTCAGGCCGAACATACAGCATTCTCAGGAACAAAGACTGGCTGCTCTGTCACTAGCAATCAACTCCGCATCACCGATACATCTTCGGCGTCCCCGACATCCCCAGCCACGGCGACGTATGACTTCAGCACTTACATTGACACGGGGTCAGTCAGAATTATTCGATCACGAATAGACGTTAAAGTATCTCGCTTTAATTCCACTGCGGGGTTATGGGATGATATACCCGGACTGTGGGACACTTGGGAAGGGTCTTGGGATAGTTGGACTGATACCTTGTTTGCAGACCACAATGTGGTGATGTATATTTCAACAACGGATGACGACCCGGCTGGTACGCCGACTTGGTCTGACTATAAACAATATAAATCGGGTGACTTTTCTGGTCGTGCGTTCCGATTTAGGATACAATTAATCTCAGAGGCCGCTAATGTATCGCCAAGCATCTCTGAATTAACGGCTCGCGTGGAGTATAACTAATGGCAACACATGATTATGTAATTGATAACCAGACCTCGGCATCAGCTCGATCTGACATCAATAATGTTCTGCAAGCTATTGTGACGAACAATAGTGGCTCGTCAGAACCGGCAGACACATTTGCGAATATGTTCTGGTACGATACGACAAACAACTTCCTGAAGATGCGTAACGAGGCCAACAGTGCTTGGATTATTGTTGGTTACGTCGATCAGGCCACGGGTCAGTTCGACATTCGCACAGACGTTATTCAGGCTGCCTCGGCATCTGGCACGACAGTAAAAAACTCAAGCGGCACACTGCTTCTGGAATTGAAGCCAACACCACAGGCCACGGCAGAGGCTGGCACAAACAATACCGAGATTATGACGCCGCTGCGGGTCAAGAACTCGATAGATGCAAATGCGGTTACTGTTGTCGCGTCCGACTTGACCGGCACAAACGGCTATATCAAATACAATAACGGTTTATTGATGCAGTGGGGTAGGCAATCATTTACGTCTGCTGGCGGCACGCTGAACTGGAACATAACATTCCCGAATGAGGTTTATATGGCCTTGGGCAATGACATCAGTAACGCCAACGGATCGTCGAACTTAGCTGGCGGCACTATTGGGCTGTCCTCGTGGACGGGAATTGATGTTGGCGCAAGCGCGACTTACGCTTGGATTGCGATTGGTGATTAAGATGAACTACTTTGCACACACAGACGACAAAAACATTATCTTGGGCTGGTATACGGATGCAGTGCATCAAGAAATCCCAGAACCGAATGTAGCGGTTAGCCGAGACACTTGGGCTGATGCAATCGAAAGAGGCCATAATAAAATAGACAGTGATGGAGTGACATCATTTGCTGACGCAAGAACAGACGACGAGAAGGCTTCTGGCATTCGTAGCCAGCGTTCTGCTATTTTGCGGGATACGGTTGATCCTATTGCCGGGAACACGCTGCGTTGGAACGAGCTGACCGGCGATAAGCAAGGCGAAGTGGCCGAGTATAGAACTAAACTTCTGGGCATAACTGACCAGTCAGATTTTCCTCATAGTGTAATTTGGCCCGATAAACCTGAGTGGATGTAGCAAATGGCAGACAAGAAAATATCAGAACTTACCGCAATCACTGGCGCGAACACGGCGGCAGATGATCAACTTGTAATTGTTGACACCAGCGCGGATGAGACCAAGAAGATTAGTCGCGCTGAGTTATCTACAGCTTTGGGGGCGGGTGCTGTAGATAGTGTGAACGGACAGACTGGCACAGTCGTACTAGATGCGGATGACATTTCAGACACATCAACAACCAACAAATATACCACTGCTGGCGACATCTCAAAACTAGCTGGCATCGCGGCTGGTGCTGAAGTCAATGCTGTAGATAGTGTAAACACCCAGACTGGTGCGGTTGTATTGGATGCAGATGACATTTCAGACACATCAACAACCAACAAATATACCACTGCTGCCGACATCTCAAAGCTGGCTGGAATTGAGGCTTTGGCAGACGTAACAGACGCAACCAACGTGGCGGCGGCTGGTGCGGCTATGCTTACTGGTGCTACGTTTACTGGCAACGTAAATGTCACTGGAGAGCTTACCGCTGATAGTTACAACGAGACGTATGATGCGCT
>Ga0181392_1000407_pt1 | contig 16363 bp, 17 predicted proteins | sample 15SPOviralmetaG_FD_130083 | JGI IMG/M metagenome (GOLD analysis project Ga0181392, IMG submission 130083) | Marine viral communities from the oligotrophic San Pedro Time Series (SPOT) site, San Pedro Channel, CA, USA - 15 SPOT_SRF_2010-09-15 | ecosystem: Environmental > Aquatic > Marine > Strait... | reverse complement strand
TTTGACTTTTTTGGAAATTTTGAGAATTTGAGATTTTCACTTTTTCCTTTTTTCAACGATAAAGTTTTTAGAGCCTTCATTTTGGGTGATTTTGAAGATTTTGGGTGATTTCGGTTATTTGGTTATTTCTTCATATATTTCGTATAATCTACCGGCTCAAAATCTTTATTTAATATCATATTCTTTTTATCATTAGTATAATTAATTACTATAAAATCTCTTTTTGATTGGACTTCTTCACGAAATAAAGAAACGAATTCAGAATCTTTTTTAAATATATAATTATTTTCTTCGGCTATTATGTCAAGATTTTTCTTTGAAGTATCAAAAACAATTAAACCGTTTATATTAGCTCTTAACGTTGGTGAAGCCTGTGCATAAACCTGTGTCTTTACAATAAGCGAAAGGTTAATATGACGACCATTACACGCGATACGACTAATCTGACCCATTCTTTTCTCTCTCAATTTATTGGAGAAGCCAAGGTCGTCCATGATTATCATTTTCGGTTTTGGCTTCATTCCCATTTCAATTCTTTCTTCATATTCTTCTTCCCACATATCATAAAGGGCCTTGACTACGCTTTCGTCATAATCCAGCATTAAATTTTCATCTGGAAGTTCCATCTCCTCGGCAATCACTTTTAATTTCTCATCATTATTCAAACTCGGCGATATTATCACCACATCTTCGGGGGCGAAATCACCTTTATAAAAAGCGGGATTTAATAAAAAATTAGTGATTAGAGTTGTACCACCACTTCCCGATTTTGCTGTTATTAGTAATTTGAAAGGTAAATCAAAAAGTAAACCTTTTTTCTTTCCATAGTTATCGCTATTATCCTTTACTTTTAATATTGAATGTTTTTTCATAGTTTTATTATATTATATTATAATATAATAAAAATGAATTCTTTACAAAATGCCGGAAGCCAACTCGCCCAAACAAGCCAAGCGGTGGAATCGGGTTTTCAATTCGCAACGGAACAGGCTGAAAGAAAAGCAGAAGAACAAGAACAACCTTCGGCAACTAAAGAAGCAATCACTCGATTTGCTGACTTAACAGGCGGTGGCCTTGTAGAACGTTCCGCCGAAAGCTTAATTAAAAGAGGCGTACGTCTTGGAAGAGATAAATTAGTTAGACTCGGAATAAACCCCGAAGAGTTTGACGAAATGGCTGATTCATATTCGAAAGGTGGTTCTAAAGAATTAGTTAATCACTTAATTAAAAAATACGGAATTAAAACTAAACAGAAATTAAATTCTTTTATTAATGGTTTTAGAGAAAAAATGGATAATTTGAAAACAAGTGCTTCTGAAACCGCTACTAATACAAGGCAAGCAACCCAAAGTTCTCTTAATGAAACTATTAATAAACTTCAGCAAGATTGTTCTTAATAATAGATTTTTTTATTTATATATACTATATATTAAATGTCGTATTGTAATTTTTTTAATAAGGCAGGTGGAAACCAAGCTGAACCACTTGGTGAAGACTTTAAGACAACTTATGACCCCGATTTTGATAGTGCAAGCGTTAGAACAAAGATTGAAGACGGCTTTCATTCATTAGTTTCAAGCGAAACAGGAGAACCTATTGTCGGCGTTGATAGTCAAGGAAATTTCTTGACACAGGCTCAAAAAGATAATTATAAAAGTTCTGTCGGCGAACAACTTAAGAACGACCCAGCTTCAAGACGAGGTAAATTCCCCGAGAGTTTTCAAGATAGAGAAGACCGTCTTTCATTTAATGACCCTACAGGAGAAGCGAAACGTAGACTTCTAGCCATGAGTGAAGAGAACGATAGAATCGCAAGGTCGGGATTTACAAGGGATTTTCCTGAAGGAAGTTTTCTTTCTTTTGAAAAAGCACCACTTCCCAATTCAAGTCTCCCTGACCTTGCGGATTTAATAAGGTCCCAACCAGCCAACCCGAATGTAGTACCGGCTGAATATAAAACCCCCGAATTTAATTCTAATAAAGAAGTAATTCCTGATAGTGGGAAGAATCTCGGAGACGTTGTTAGAACCGAACAATTAAGTCAAACTAATTTAAAGCCTAATACAGGAACACAACTTGACAACGACGAATTAGGGGCTAAACCACCAAAAGTAAAACAGAATTCGAGCGACGCAAAGGGACAAATGTTAACCGAAGATGATTTAGACGAGCGTTCTATAGGAGATGTCGTCGGCTCTGTTGGTTCGAAGGTTTTAGGATTGGCGGGTCTTGGTCTTGGGATTGGAGAAACGCTTAAGGGAAAAGGAACAACAAAGCAAAAGGCCACAGCTATCACAGAACAATTCGGAGCAGTAGCAGGCCAGGAAGCTGGAGAAGAAGGAATTAAAAGACTAAATCTTACTAAAAGATATAGGAATTTATCAAATAATCAACGTGAATATGCAAAGTCGGAAAGAGATAAAATAGAACAATCTGAAGGAAGAGAAATGAACGCTGATGAAGCCGAAAATATATTAAATGAAGCCGAAAAGCTTCCAGCTCTTCCAGGACCTAATTTAGCCGATGAACAACAATCCGCGAAAATAGTCGCAAGTCAAGAACAATCAGTCCCCACCATGAATTCAGAATCTCAAGCTCAAAGCCAACTAAATTCAGGTTCAGAAGTAAAGTTTTCAGATTCTAGCGACGCATTTACCCAAGGTGGAGCATCAAGCGAAGCTAGTGGAATGGGTCCCTCTGTGGCGAAAAATCCCGAAACAAAAGTCCCAAAAAGTGGGCCAGACGAAGGGGGCGATGGTGGAGACGGGCTTGAAGACACAATAGAAAAGGCGGGAACAAAAGCACTCGGTGAAACGGGTGAAATTGACGCAATAGGGGGTGGCCCTGAAGACCCTATAGGCGATGTAATTGCAGGAGTTGTAGGTCTTGGAACGTTGCTAGGTGGTATATTCGGTGATAAAGAAAAGAAAGTAGCGCCCAAACTTCCACCTCCCCCAAATGTAGAACAAGCCGTTCAGATAGGGGTTGATATTTAAGAGAGTTGAAAACGACCTTCAAGACTCAAATTCTCACTTTTTTTTTTGGTCTCGAATTTTGAAAAAACACAGAAAACGCAAAATTCAAAAATAAATTATAACATCGATTTTTTGTTTTATTTAAATTTTAATTTTATTTTATTTTATTATATTATAATATAAAATGAATTCTATCCAAAAAATTAATTCAGTTCAAGGCGGAGTTTTAACAGCTTCTCAAAATCTCGTAGATTTTAACATTCCAGCAGGAATGAAAGTCGATATGTCAAAATCGTATATTAATTTAAATTGTGAAATTTCACCTGGCGACCCAGCGGGACGAGTTCACGTTTTACAAATGTTAAAGAATAATTTAGGAAATGGTTTTAACCACGCTCTTGCCCCATCGGTTTCCATGGTTAAGCACGCTTCTTTAAGGTTTGATAATGTTGGAATGGTTGAAGATATGAGGGACGTTAACATTCTCCGAACTAACGCTCGTGTTTATGAAAATGATTGTGCGGATATGAGAAGTGAAGATTTCAAGGGAATTAATGGTAAGAAGGACGAACACAATCTTTTCGGTTCACCTTTTATTGATTTTGTTAAGGAAGGAACCACCGCTTCCAAGTATAAGCCCCATGACATTAGAGTTCCACTTTCCGAACTCTTTGGTCTCGGCGACCAAATCGTTGATACCGGCAAATATGGTGCGGGCTCTATGCATTTAGAACTTGAACTTTCAGATGTTGGAGTTTATGAGCGTCAAGGGGCCACAGCGGGTACAGGTTCAGGTTATTGGGCTCTTACTGATTTAAGAAGTCAGACTAACGCCGGCGCCCTTTCAAGCAACGGTTCTTGCGGTGCAAGAAACAACGCCACCTCGGGTGATATTACTGTAGCCCAGGCCACCGACCCCGGAGGCTTGAACGGCGGGGCTCAATTCCCTATGACTCGTCTTTACGACAGTCTTGAGGAATCGCCCTTCTATGTAGGTCAGGAAGTTTCAATTACTGGTACAAATATGACCGATGCCGATTTCCACATTACTGGAATCTCATACGACAGCGCTAATAAACTTATTACCCTCACTCTTAACACCGTTATTACCCTCACTAATGGTGCTCAACCAGCCACCGAAGTCAGTCTTACTGGTAAGGATAGTGTCGGAAATAACTCTTTTGTTTTCAATTCCGCTCAATTAGTAGTATACGAGGACACCAGCGGACAGCCTTCCCCTGACCAGATTCAATACAAGACCTACTCTACTGAAGTAGATACAACCGCCGCTCAAACTTCTTACCGTCGTCTATTCTTTTTAGAGCCCGAATGTCAGAATGTTCTTATTATGACACCTCGTGCGGGTTCAAACGTTCTTTCCGATTTAGACGTCAGTTCTTATAGAATGAGAGTTAATGGTGAGGAAACTACCAACCGCCCTGTTGTGGCTGGAAGTCCTCTTCATTACGATAGAATCGCCCGTGTTCTATTAAATCAGGATAAGACCCTCAAGAATATAACTGAAATGACTATGGATATAGACGGAAACGGATATAATAACGGAAGTCATTTAACTCGAATGATTGCCGAGGCTGTACCAATTACCGCTTCTCAAAAACAATTTGAATTAGAAATTAATTCGGGAGCTGGTGCAACCAAAGTTTATTTATATAAAGAAGTATTAAGAAATCTGTAAATTTTATTCTTGTTTTAATTTTATTTTTATTTTATTTTATTTTATTATATTATAATATAAAATGGAAAATTACATTTACGCCGAAGCCCAACCACTAAACAGAAAGTCAGCCTATACCGCTTTTAATGTTGTAGATTTTGAACTTAATGATTTAGGTCGTTCTTTAATCCCCAACTCTATCAAAATTGAAGGCGACCTTGTCATAACCAGCGACGGAACAACTCAACTCCCAGCCAATAATTTTGAAGTTGTTAGATTCAATCGCAAATGTGGAGCTCACGGAGTTGTAGAATCAATCGCTTGCTCCACCGTTAATCAAGGGAATTTAGAATCACTTAACAACTACGCCCGATATGTTGTTATGGAAGAGACCGCCACCGCTTTTGCTAATGACAGCCTTAACGCTTCCAAACAGGTCGAACTTAAATCCCCTCTTGACACCTTTACCGGCCTTTACTCTCAAGTTCAGAATTCGGTCGCCTCTAATACGGGTGGAGCTAACGCAGTAAACATCGCCGAACCGGTTGATTTTAGTTTTAAGCCCCGCTGTGTATTAAATCGTTTTGCTGGTGGAAATCTTGCATTCAGCAAGACTGGAGCTATGAAAGTTTCTATCACATTAGCAAGAAATTTCGCATTCCTTCACGGTGTTGTTCCAGCTGGAGCAACTTACCAATTACAGAACCTTCGCCTTTGCTACGCGACAGCCCCAAGCGAACAAAATCCCCCAAGCGTTTTAATGAATAAAATCACTAATGTTAAGAGTAGTCTTTCTTCCACTCTTGCTAACATTTCCGCTAACGTTTCCTCTTCAGCTGTTAAGGGTGTAAGTATTTCATTCCAGGACCAGACTAAAGAGAACACAGCCAACGACGATAATTATTTCTTGGGCGAACTTCCTAATCTTCAGGAACTTCAGTTTATTTTTAACGATAGTCTCAATAAATATATTAATTTTGTCCTTAACACCGATTCTGAAATCCTTGAAGGTGCTATTAAGAGTTTTAATTCCGCTGGACACGACGATGTCAACCTCTCCTCTTTGAGAAACGGCGGCTCCCGCATGGTTGGAACTTCCTTTGACGATTTTGTCGACATGACCCGCAGTTCATTCGACGTGCAAATCAAATCGGACGCACTTGGAGTTTTCAACGTATACATGTATTTCCATAGCGTTCTTCAAATGTAAAAAAATAAAAATAATATAGGATTTTTTTGTTTTAATTTTATTTTTAATTTATTTTATTTTATTATATTATAATATAAAATGAGTTATTACACAGAACAAATCGCAACCAAGATAATAGACGCTAATGTATATGTTCAGAATCTTCGTGCTGAATTTCAACTTCCAGCCAACAATTATGGAAACAGATGGAGGCTTCAGGACGTTGGTCTCACCACCGCTGGAGGAACCCCAGTTTACAATTTATCTGCTGGGGCTTTAGCTTCTATTAAATCTATTCGCCTTTTAAACGGTAGAGATGAATTAGACGCTTGTAGAGAATGTAATCGTTATTTAGCATTCAAGCAAATGAACAAGAAAAATGAAGTTGGTATTTCCAAAGCCCAGCATTACGCTCAATCTAAAAGCGGAATGGAAATCGCCGAAGGTACTGTCGGTGGTATTGTTCGACCTCTTGTCGGCAATTCATTCGCCGCCGACACTTTGACAACTAACGAGGCAACAACCCCCAAAGCCTATCTTGATTTAAGGGAATGTCTCCCTATGTTAAAAAGTGTTGAGGTTTTCCCAGCCAGTATGTTCCCACAACTACGAATTGTTATAGAATATGAAACCGACGCTATTGCTATGGTTTCAGATACTGGAAACGCTGTCTCAACCACCCGCCCAACTCTCTCTATCGATGTCATAGAAGACGAAGGTTTAGTAAATGGTATGATGGCCGACCTTGATGGAGCTTCCTGGGATTGTGTAGAACACGACCAATTTTTAGTCCCAGCCTCTAACGCTGCCGAAAACGGAGCAAACAATCAGAAGGTTTCTGCTCGTCTTAATGGTTTCAATAATAAGAGACTTATGAGACTTGCTTTCGCCAAGGTTGCCGCCGATTCTAGAAATTATGTTAGCGGAGCCGGAGCCGTACTTCCAGCCGGTTCACTTTGTTCAGACGCTTTGATTCAGGAAAAACTTCAGGTAAGAGTTAACAACAAGCCAAAACTTGCCCGTAATGGAGCTAACGGACGCAATCAGCGTCTTGCTATGTTGGTTGACTCTCACGGAGATTGCAACGTAGTTTATGGCTCAAACATGGTTTCAGCCAATAAATTTGCCGAAAGAGTTGCAACCACTCATCGCTCCGGCGGTCGTGATTATTATGGAATGAAAGTTAATGAAGTCATTAAGGATTTACAGGTCGAACTTGAGCGTTATGTTCAAGCCTCAACCAAAAACAATAATGAATTATGCCCCGAACAGAAGGCTTATCACGTCCACGCTTTCGGAGAAGTTCGCAAACAACTTGTTGTTAAGGGAAATTCATACCAAATCATTTATGCTTAATTTTTAGTTTTATTATTTAATTTAATTTATTATATATAATATATATATATATAATGAACTCTACTATATTAGAATTGAAAGAAAACATTCAGTTAAAACCCCCTGATTATAACAACGGAGAGTTTAACGTAAATTTAAAAACACATTTAACCCTTGAAGATGGTGATTCAGTTGTTATGAGAAATATTTTTATTGACACCGTAGCCTCGAGTGGTGGAATGATAGACATAGACGAAGACACAACACTTACTATGACTTTTGCTAGAGGATTCAATTTTTCAACTCAAATCAGCGATAATGATGGTACCGCCGCCGATGGCCTCTTATTGACCCCGAACGCTCTTGGGTATAATATAGACGAAAATCTCGCTCAAGCAGATGTTAAAAAAACTCATTTAAATAGAGTTGCTAATAAAGGTGATTCTCATATATATTATGAAACTAAAAAGACTACAGTTCCAGCGGGACACAATAAATTTAGGGTTGCTACTGCTATGATATTTGCTTCAGATTTTCAAGACCATTATAGAGACCATTACGGAGGGTTTGATGTTGTATTTCAATATTATGACATAAATGGAGAATTGCAAACTTATCCCACGTCTTTAAATAATATTAAATCACCAAAAGAAGGAGGTGATGATGTTGACCACACGCAAAGCTTGGGAGACAATACTTTTATTTTTGACGGAAGTAAAAATTTCGGAAACGGCGGAATAGCATTAATTTCGCCTTCGGCATCAAGTATGATTAAAGACCACACAACAAGCCCCACTATTGCTTTTAATTCCACAGAATTTGCGAGCGGAGACGTATACTCTATGAACACACAATCTATTTCAGTTGACATTCCAGCGGGAGCCTACGACCCTAACGAATTGGCGAGATTAATTACTGATGGAATAGTAAAAGTAGACCAAGCCGAAGACAAGCTTTTTAATGGAAGAAGTTTGCCTTATACAACAAAATTATTAAGTGAAGCCGCAAGTTCCACCTTTGAAAATGGAGAGGGTCTATTTATTTCCGATGACGGTGAGGTTGCTTTAAGGATAAGGTCAACCGACCCAAATACGAGTGCGGCACAGAATAAGCCAATCGTCGGAGCTTCAGAATTTGCTTTCGTTTTTGATGGGGGGTCGGGTGCAAGTCAGACCTTTAAATTCACTTCTCTTCATAGTCCCTATTATGTTGATACGGGCGGGGCGGGGACGGCTCTACAAATAGGAAACGAATTAACCCCTGTTAATACAGGAACTGCACAAAACCCCGCATATATTTATTATAATGACAAAAAGAAAGGTGATATAATAATAACCGGTCTTGAGCCATTTCAATCTTTTTGGAATGAAAAACTCGGAATCAGCGGTAATATTATAGGGCAATCTCAAAATAAACCTTTTAAAATCGCAGTTGGTGGGGGTCAATCGGCCGACATTCATGTTCCAGTATTAAGTATTCAGGCGGGTGTTAATATGACCGAACCATTTTTAGGAACAGATGTTTTAATACCAAAGAATAAATTTATCCCTCTTGCGAGTGATTATGCTACGGTTTTGAAATTTCCAAATCTTAACACAACCTCAATTTATGGCGAAAAAACTCTTAATCAAATCACGAATATTAATGGATATTTCTTGATTGAAGTTCGTGGCTATAATAACGGTACAAGAATTATAGGCTCAAATAATATAGACGACATTTCGGCTATTGTATCTCGTTATTACACTTCGCCTTCGTATACGAATGGATATTCAAGCGATAGTATCGTTTACACTCATTCGGGACAAAGTGTTGAGCTTTCAAATTTCACAATCAGAATTTTAGACCCCGATAGGACACCAGCAAAAGGAATCGGAACTAATTCTTGTGTTTATCTTATGATTGAAAAACCCCTTAAAGATGAACAAGAAGAAACTAATTCGGAATAAAACTAAATAATTTTTCTTATATAATACTATGAGTTATATAAGAAAACAAGAAGAGGGGTCTTGCCCTGTTTTAAAAGAATTAAAAAAAAATATTAATACGGTTTCCTATCCAAATACCGGAAAAACCGTTTGGGAATGTAAAGCGGAAATGAATCAAGAATTTAAAAAGATTGTTGGTGTCGGCCAAATGTTCAAATTATCACCTTTCTTTTACCTGAATAATATATAAACAATTAAAAATATAGTGTGTAGTCCTAATCCTGTTTAGGTGGTACGAATTTTAGTGTCTTCCAAAACACTCTTCCCTTCATATTCCTTATCTTTTTATTAGCTAAATTTAGCAAATCTTTTTTACTATGCAGTTTCAACAATTCCGATATTGTTATCGGTGTTTTTGAATCCATTCGAACAAGTGGTCGACATACTTTATTTTTCTTATTATCTTCACCACAAACAATCTCTTTTCCAGACTTCAAATATGGAATTACTTGAACCCATTTCTCTTTTCGCCACCGGCTCAAATTATCAGACTTTTTTTTTTCTTTGTATTTTCCACCTAATTCAACGTATTTTTTTGATATAAACATACTTTTATAGGCACTCGGTTTTTCATAGGTATTATCTGCTATTTTCTTGGCTTTTTCATATAGTTTCGGATTTAACGGAGTAGACATTTAATATTTACTCTTATTTTTTTTTTTTGATTTTTTTTTGGGTTTTTTATTCATATCAAATATTTGATTCAAAGTCTTTTTGGGTTTCTTGGGATTTTCTTCAACATCTTTCCCGGTTATACGAGCAACCATTTTGTTATCATTATTCTTCATTTCACAGTATTCCATTATATATATTATCTATTGATATTATTTTTTCGAATATTTGCTTTGCTGGTCAATACTATGAGCCATTAAGTCAGCAGTTTCTTCCTGTTCTTGTAGCTGTGGAGGGAACTTCTCTGATATATAAATATGACGTAATAGAGATATACCTATTTTTTTATTTAAGTTTTCAAATACTTTCGGTAAATATTTGGTGAGTTGGTTGGGTGTCATGGGTTTTTTCAATTTATTTACTAATAAATAATCGTACTTATTTATTTTTAACCATTTATTAAGAATCTTATTCAATTCAGAGCCTACAGGAATTCGTTTTTCACCATAAGTCGAAGCCGTCTTATACTCACCTAAATGAAAGATTTTCTTATTTCTTGATTTGTTAACAATATAATTTTTTTTCAAATCTTCTTCGCTTAATTTTGCATAATCTTTTCCACATATTATTTTCATATCTCCGTAATCACTTCTTAACGGCGGATTCTCATCAGAAGCCAGATACAAAGAGCCGGCAACGTATTTCTGTAAAGTTTCAAAGTCTTTATTGGAAATAGAATCGGGGTCTTTATTAAATAACTTTTCTTTATTAATAATCTTTCTTTGTCTTTCAAGTTCGTCCTTAAGTTCCTCAAGTGTAGCCCAATTGGCCTCCTGTGTAGGGGTTTTCTCTTGTTTCTTAATAACCTCATCTTGTTCCTTCGCAATCATTTCCATTAAATCACGATAGTAAGAAATTAATTCTTCTGATTCATCAATAGCCATAAGATAAACAACGATGGAAGCCAAGTAGCTCTTCTGTGTATTAGGCTTTTTTGTTTTTATGATTTCACACACTTTCTTCTTATCTTTAAGAAAAGAACCTGAAGTAATATTTTCTTTATTGTCATGATAAAGCTTTGACAGCTTATTCAAAGTATTTATATATAAATTGAGTGAACTGGGCCTAATATTTGGACGAGCTTCTTTGATTTGTTCTCTAATTTTTTCAATAGACATTCTATATATATTCTACAAATATTTTATTTGAGCATAAATAACGGAAATGTTGGGCAAATAACCAAATCACCCAAAATCACCCGAAATCTTCAGAATCACCCAAAATCGATGCCTGAAAAAAAACTTTTCTATAAAAAGGAAAAAGTCAAAATCTCAAATTTACAAAATTTCCAAAAAACTCAAAAGTTTTTTTTGAAGCCTTCATTTTGGGTGATTTTGAATATTTTGGGTGATTTTGGGGGATTCTGAAATTCTGGTTATTTCCCTGGACCGCCATTATTCAACAGTATATCCATTTTTTCAACATTATATATTCTTTAGGAAATTGATATTTTGTCAGAATTGATGCATAAAACGAAAATGAAATTAAAAATGATATTTAATTAATTCCATTTATTTCTCAAGATTTATTATTTAAAATTCACGATTTTTCGCCATATATATAGGAAAAAATTATTGTCAGAATTTGAACAACAGAAAAAGCAAAATTTACCGTTTACTTTGTTATAACATTTTCTATTCATTTATAAATTACTTAATATATTAATTTCGGAGAATATAGTGTTGAATTAATATAATGTTTAAAAAAGAGTTTAAAGAGAAATTAAAATATATCTGTATATTATAAAATGGAAGATTCCGGGAATAAAACTAAAACTCTCACAACCAAGAAATTTCAGTATGTCAAAAAGGGCAACAAAGTAGCTGAAACGGGTACTATTCAAGCCGTTCCAGTTATTAGAACGAAATTCAGCGAGCGGATTAATCCAAATAAAGCCTTGACACTTTTGAACATGACTAATACAGAAATAAAAAATTTGTTTTTTGATAAAAACGATATTGATAAAGCAAATGGTGAAAATCTTGTTTGGTCTAAATATTTCTTGAGTGTAAAATCATATCTTAAGAAGGCATTAAAAACAAATGGTAAGCATATAGTTCAAACCTATAAATTTGGAAAACTTGAGAATAATGGCCGTCTATATGTTGAAGGCTATGGAATTCAGAATATACAACATAAACTTCGGAATTTTGTTTGTGGTGAATATTATTATGATTTTGACATTAAAAACGCATTTCCATCTATCTTGCTTCATATTTGTAAAAAATATGAAATCCCTTGCACCCAACTTAATGAATATGTTATGAATCGTTCTGATATTCTTTCTTCAAATGAACTAACAAAGAGAGATATTCTCATAGCAATTCATCGGGATAAAAACAAAAGAAAGCGTGATAATGATTGGTACAATACATTTATTAAAGAACTTGAAATTATCAAACCTAAAATTGTTGAAATAATTCAAAAAGAAAAAATTAGTGTTAAAACTGATAATGAAATTAATCCAAAATCTTCATTAATGAGTAAATGGATTTCTCATTTTGAAGCCGATATTATTCAAAAAGTAATTAAATATTTTGGGTGTCATGCTTCAGTTCCGATGTTTGATGGACTTATGGTCTCAAAAAATTTTTCACAAGAAGTGGCCTTGGGTTATCATCTTGAAAACATAAATGATTTATTCAAAGAGGAATTTGGTGGACTTATTACTTTTGTAAATAAGCCAACAACTTCGGATATTGAACTCGATATTGATATGGTCGAAGCTGTTGAAGATTACGAACAAGCCAAGCCCCGATTTGAAAAAGACCATTTCCTTACTGTCAAACCCTTTGCTTATTGGAAAAGAAACAAACAGACAGACGGACATTTCACATATAATCAAATCAAAGAAAGTGATTTTAAAAACGCATGTGAAGAATATAAAGTTTTTGATTTCAACGCTAAAGGCCAAATGATTACAACTTCAATTTTCAAAAAATGGTTGGCTGATACTAAAAAGAGAAAATATGAATGTATTGATTTTATTCCATATTCAAAAGAAAATATTTGCCCCGATTATTGTTATAATACATTTGAAGGTTATGATGTAAATAAAATAAAAGAATATGAGGAAGTTGACACGAGTAATTTTGATGAACTTATTTTTAACCTGTGCAACAAAGACAAACAAATGACAGATTATTTAATGAAATATATTGCTCACATGATTCAATATCCAAATAAGAGAACTGAAAAAATTATTGTTTTGAAGGGTTGGACCGGAACTGGTAAGGATACACTTTTCCGAACTCTTCAAAGGATTATCGGAACTAAATATATTGATATTACCGAAGACCCTGAATCACTATTTGGAAATTTTAATAATATCATGGATTCTAAACTCTGTCTTTTCATGAATGAACTTGAAGGGGCTGATGGAATTAGGTATCAAGAAAAATTAAAAGCGGTTGCTTCCAATATCAAAAATAAAGTAAATGGAAAATTTGAAAAGGTTGTTGAACAAAATAATTATTGTAGAATATTTGTTAATTCGAATAATGATGGTTGCGTAAATGTACAAGTTTCCGACCGTCGTTATATTATTATTAAAACTGGATTTGGATTAGTTAGTAATGTAAATGAAGAAGAACAAAAAGCCAATAATGAAAAATTTTGGACTAAATACTATAATAATTTGGATTGCCCTAACTGGCGAAAATCACTTTATGAAAAATTAATGAATATTGATTTAACCGATTATAATGTTAAGAAAGCTCCTGTCGGTGATGAAAAGAAAATTATGAGGGAAAAGAATATTGCCCCGATTTACAAATATATGAAAGAGATTATTGAACAAGAAAAATACGAAGGATTTTATTATAAGGTTCTGAAAGGTGAGAAATTGCACTTTATCAAATGGAAACTTTTCATGGAATATTATCGGGCCTGGATTGATGTAAAGGGATATAAATCAGATTTCAAAATCAAGGATACAACTATAAAACAGAAGCTCGTTAATTGTGATAATTCATTTGTTGATAGTAAGCAAATTATTCACGAAGTTAATGGGGAAAAGGTTAAACAAAAATTCTCGGTTTTTCAAATGGATAGAATGAAATCATTTCTTAAAAATTTTATTTTTACTGACGAGCAAGAATCCCCACAAGATTTCGGCCAACTTCAAATGGGTGAAAACAAGAACGAAATGATTATGAGTGTTGATGAAGACGAAGACCTTTAATGCTTTAATTTTTATTTTTTTTTTTTTAATCTGCATTTATAATTTATTTTAAATAATCCATTTAAAATAAACTCTTTATAATATATATATAGGAATATGAGAAAAAACCCGAATAAATCATTTTACCATTATTCATCAGAGGAATTTGATAATGAAGGCAATTTAATTGATATTCGATTTTACATGACTTTAAAGGAGCTAGAAAATAAATTTAAGAAATCAAGATTCACATTTAATATGGTACTAAATGACCCGGAAAGAAGAATCAAATCTTATCCGAGATTTAGATTCAAAAGAGTAAAGGTCCCCGTTTATAATCAGGTAGTTAACGACGTTTTCTCAAATGATTTGGTGGGAGAATATATTAGCGATTCTCCCGATTCTCCCGAAGAAGAACAATAATTTAAAAGGACTTAAAGAAAATTAATGCAAGTTTTAGTTTTTTTCTTTGATTTTTCCGTTTTAGTTTTATTATTTTATTCAAAATATTCAGTTTTATTCTCTTTTTTCTCATTTAAAGAATAAATAACGTTATTTATTCTTTAAATCCCATTTTTTAGCATAAATCTTAATTGAAAATAATAGAGAATAAAACTAATTCAAGGAATTTAAAGAAAAAAACTAAATAAATTATAAAATAGAATAAAACTAACTCCATAAAATTATATCGGATAATTTAGAATTGGTAGGCTTTCCATTTTTTGTCTTTGGCTCTTTGGCGTGTCTCTTTAAATAATTAATTCTTTTCTTATCTGCCTCCTTCTTTCCTATTGATTTTATATAAGAAGCGTAATCCATATAACCTGCACCACCAATAGACCCTATCTTTTTATCTTTGTCAAATACGTCAACCTTTTTCTTTTTGTTTGTACTTGGTTTTATTGTATATCCCAAGGCCTTTGCTTTTGTTCTTTGTCTTGGCTTTATTTCATACATTATATATAATTAGATAGAAGATATTCTTTTCAGCTTCTTATCCTTCGGAATTGAAGGAACTTTTAATTCAAATAATTTTTCATTAATCATTCGTAATTCTTCCTCTATAATTTTCATTCCTAAACATGAAAAACACTTTCTCAAAAAACATTTAAAAGTCTTTTTTAATTGCTTTTCTAATTCAAATTTTTTCATTAATAAAAAGGCTAATTCAATCGCAACGTCTTCCATTACTATTTAGTCAGATAATAAATATTCACTATGTTTATGAGTCAACAGGTGCTTTTTCCTATTCCTTTTAACGTAATGACCACCACACTCGCAAAAAACTCGTGTTTTATCATTATACAATTTACCCTGTATTTTATTATATTTTCGAATCCCAAACCTAGGGTCTAATGATTTACGATATTTATAATATTCTTGTCTTGTTCGTAATGGTACAACTAAATTAACACATTTATTATTTACAATATATTCCTTTTCTTTTGCTAATAAGGGTGTTTTATCACCTTCTATAAATTCAACTTGACATAATTCTTCAATCGTTGGATTTATAAATTTTTTTGATACGCAATTATTATCATGAGACTTATGTTTCCATAATCTTTGCTGTAATGTTTGAGTCGTTGAACCGTAATAAATATCACCAGTTTCAGAACAAGTTAATTTATAAATATATCCAATTTGAGTTTCTGTCATTTTTTATAATATAACTAAACATTTTATTTTTGAGAATAAAACTAATTAAACATAAATAGATTTTTTTTTCTGATATAATTATAAATGCTTGAAATTTTACAATCATACACCGCTCCCGAATTAAAAAAAATGATTCGTAGTGCAAATATTACGAATTATTCAAAATTAAAGAAAGCTGGATTAATTGAATTAATGTTGAGACCTGAACATATTGAAAGATTTAAAGATATTCAACCAAAGTCAAAAAGAAAGGCTCCTGATGCTACAGATAAAGCCAATAAACTTAAAGCTAAATTAAATCGAGAATTCAAAAAAAAATCAAAACCATATCAACAAAAAAAAGCCTTTGTTGAAGATTCAAAAAAAATAGAAAAACAAATGTTAGCCAAAAAGTTAAAAAACCCCAAAAAGAAAATACCATTCAAGGTTATTAAAGAAGCCAAAAATAAGAAAGTACCATTCAAGGTAATTAAAGAAGCTAAAAATAAGAAATAAATTAATTAATCAATTAGAAGCCTTAAACCTAATCTTTTTTTTTTGGCTGGTCTTTACTTCTTAAATTATATTCTTTCGCTTCTATTTCTTTCTTTAATTCAGCTTTAATTTTATTTTCTTGTTTATCTTCGGCTCTAACAAGAACCGATTCTAATACTTCATAAACTCTATCTTCATATAAATTTAGAAGGTGTTTGACCCGACGACATGCAG
>Ga0181392_1000398_pt1 | contig 16576 bp, 5 predicted proteins | sample 15SPOviralmetaG_FD_130083 | JGI IMG/M metagenome (GOLD analysis project Ga0181392, IMG submission 130083) | Marine viral communities from the oligotrophic San Pedro Time Series (SPOT) site, San Pedro Channel, CA, USA - 15 SPOT_SRF_2010-09-15 | ecosystem: Environmental > Aquatic > Marine > Strait... | reverse complement strand
GGCATATACCCAAACGGAATGACAAAGGTTTTGAGAAAGGTGGTATTAGTGGGGTTTCGAACAAGTCCATCCTCGAGTTCCCATGATTCCAGTGCATTTGTACTGTATTGCCAACTCAGTGACTGGTTTCGCCTAAACTCTCCGGCCAACGCGCCAATGCCGTAGGTGGAACCCCTTCGAAACACATGTGTTATCAGCCAATCGTAGAGCCCGTCGTCGTCACGCGTAAAGTTGTTGAGCATCCGTGGCCCAAGGTCTGCCAAAGAAGGGTCGTCCTCACTCGTGCTGTTGCGCTTGTCGGTCAATTGCACGTCTCCCCTGTTTGTAGGCTGAAACTTTTGCGCCTCTGTCTCCAGTGCGCGAACGTAGTCCGCAAAGGCATTCCCTGTCTTGTCCAACAAGAGTTCGTTTGCATAGACAGTGGCTAACATTGCGCTGGAAGACCCTGTAAAGGCCTGGAATACGAGGTCATCCAGTGCCGGTGAAGTGCCGCGAGCCTTCATGTACTGCACAACCCCGTCTAAGACAAAATTGTTCATCATATCCACTGAGCGCGGTGACACCTGGGATGTCAGATCGAGGTTGTGGATAAAGTTGAGTGCGTCGCGAGCAAGCTTTTGTTTATCGACGCCAGCCGCGAAGAGATGTTTCATGAGCAGTGGAGGCTGTGTTTGCACTCGTTTCCATTGGCCGTACAATTGTGACAAGTAGCTATACATTTCAACTGGCATTCTCAGCGCGAGAACTCGCCCATCCACTAGACTGTTTGTGTTAATGACAGCCACTCGCTTGGATAGTTTCTTTTCCTCGCTGATTGCATAGACTTCGTAAAGTTGGACAGGAAGACGATTTGACCAATCGCGACCAAACTGCTCATCGTACACTCGGTTCAACTGCGTGACACACGAGCGGTTGTCTTTCGAGTCAATGTTTTCAATTTTTTGCAACAGCGCGAGGATTGAGAACCGTCTGTAGTCCGTAAGCCGATTGCGATTCAAAGCATAGCTCGCAGCAGGTCGAAGCAGCTTGTACAGCGCAAGCGACGCCATATCCTCTGTGTACTCTGCCGTGGCGGTGGTCAAAACCCCACCCAACGAAAATGCAAAATTGACGGCCTTGGGTATCAGGTCGACAAAGTAAGCCACAAGTTGCCCTGTGTCATACCAAGACAACTGGGCGTTGCCATCCCTGACACCTGCGAGTTGCACGATTTTTTGGACGACGTTGCCAAGTTGCAATACGCTTTGCGCATACTCCATGATTGGAGTGGCGACGGGCGCAGGAATGGCGTAGTTGTAAAACGTCATGACCAAGCCAGCCGACAATACCGCCTGTGTCACTAGACCAAGGTTGGACGTTTGTGGGGAAAGCGCAAGGTACAAGTTTGTCTTCCATTGCGACACCTGATCACGAAGTGTCGATGTTATGGTCTGGCGGTTGCCAAGAAACGCGTCCCACAGGCGTCCCACCGTGTTTCCAAAGGTGCTCGGATTGCTGACGGCGGCCGCCAATGCGCTCTTGTGTAACGACGAAACTGCCTCTTCCGAGAGCGCGGTTTGCACCCTCGTCTTTGCACGCGAGATTGCGCTTGTGGCGTACGCGCTGTACTCTAGAATGAGCGTCTGGATGCCCGCAAGCGCCACGGCAACGTCCCCTCTCATCGTCGATGGCAATTTCTTGACCATGTCTTGTGTAAGCTGTACTTGCACGTCAAACCCTTCCCTCATTCCCATGGCGCCGGGCAAGTCGTCGATGTCCATACTAGCCGTTTCGTTCCATTTTGGGACAAGGTTAAGAACCTGCCAAAGTGTCGCCACAAACGCGATGAATGCGAGGTCCAAGTAGACCTCATGCCGGTAGCGCGTTGCAATATCGGCTCTCGGCGGCGGCGGCTCCGTTGGGTCTTTGTACGCACGAAGCGCGTTGTCGACAACGCCCTGCAAATCTTGTGTGTAGTTGTCCTTTTTCAAAGGGGTTGCCTTTTTCGTCTTTTGGGGAAAGACAAGCTGGGGGAGAGTTGCCGTTTTGAGAGAACGGAGCTTATACTCGAAGAGGTTGCCGTTTTGGATTGCAAGCAGCCATGTTTTCTCCTGCGAACGCGATGGAGCGGGTCCGTAGGAAGAAACGCTTTCCACAAAGCCATCGTCGTTGAGCGCAAAGCAGCACACGGTATTGGACTTTGCGTTTGACAAGGCAACCATCTGCGCTCCGATCCCCCAGTCGGCAAGTGGCTTGGTTTTCAGACGTTCGAATTCCGTGTCTGTGATTTCGTCCAGCTTAGACTTGCCTGCTAGCGCGGTTGCGGCGACGAGACGCGCCACGTTCGCGTCGTTGGTTGCGTAGTGAAGAGTGTTCCATACCCTATCAAACAATTGCTTTGTAAAGTCTGTTGGATTGGACGTTTGGTCGGCCCTGGCAATCGACATCACTTCTTGCAGAAAGCGTCCATGCCGAGACAGCATCTGCTGCGCGACATGGCGTAGCTCGTTTGCCTTTGGTTTTAAGAGACTGTCTGACACAAGATCAAAGTATTCGAAGAAGTTGTTTTCCAAGCGCTCGGTGTGGTACAGGACTAGCTTCTCGTACGGGTCCTCCGCAGACGACGCCACGGGGTTCACCTTATCAAGAATGCTACTTGAGGCCGATGGCAGCTCAACGCGACGCCACTCGTCGAGGATTTCCATGTGCGTCTCAATCAGGTTGATTGGAATTAGCTTGTACGCGCTCAGGGATGGGGCAGGGCAGTGACGAGTTCTTGCAATTTCCTGACGAAATAGCACATCCACGCGGCTCGTGATAAACTCGTTGTCCGGCATGTCCTTCTCTAATTGATCTCTGAGCACATCGGAGTCGTCTCCGGCGTATGGTCGGGGAGTCACGTCGTAGTCAACATCGCCTCCCACTTCCTTGTACACCCCGCTGCTGCGCTTGGCGCACGTCTGTGAGCTTTCCGGTTTCATTGCATGCAATGCGGATTGCAGCGACATCAACGACGACGCCATCATGACAAACGGGTCTGGGCCGGAACGCATGAGGTTTCCAGACGGTTTCGGTTGTTGCTCGAGTTTGTCAAATCCGACACTCAGCAATTCTTTCACGCACTCGTCAAACTTTAAGAGTTCGTCTTCTAGCCCTGATGCGGTGGCGTGTGCACAAAGCGCGTCATTCACTCGGGCTTCCAAATATATGGTTTTGGTGGTGCCTTGCTCTTGTCCACCGCCGACGTCGATGTCAATCCGGATTCGCTGCATGGCGTATGCTTGCTTGGCGCGGTCGTGGATGTGTGTCCAGAATGTTGCCAAAAGGACCGGGCGATCGGCGTAGTATTCGTTTTTCTCAAGCTCTTTTGTCACTCGTTCCATTTGATCCTCGGGAAGGTTGGCATTGCGAAGCATTGCACGGGTCTGCTCGTGCATGGCGCCGTCGAACAAAAAGTTGAACAAAAACTTTAGCTCTTTGGTTTCTTCGGCACTGTCGTTGGCGAGAAACTCGGATTTGATCTGGTCCAAAGACATCGTCTGTATCTTGATTTTCAGCCGCGTTAGTCGCTCCGTCATAGTTTGTATTACAGATGCATTGTTACCGTCCCTGAACGTCACTTTCTTAGGCGGCGTGATCCGAACGGGGATCAGTGGCGCGGTTCGTTGCAGCGTTTTCCTTGCACTATCAAACTTGCGAGTGCCGAACGCACGTGCACTGTTTCCAGCGCCGGTGGAGATCGCGTTGGTCCCTTCATTGCCTTCAAGAATCTTTTCCAGTCCTCCCACCCGACGAACAACCGTTGGCAGGACGGTCATGCTAAACGCAGCAACCAAATTCTGTACTAGTATGTCTTGCAAATCGTCGGCAGGCATTCGCATGACCGCGCTTAAGAGTGCCGTGGCCGCGTTCTGCGATCCTTGCTTTGCGAGTGCTGAGTCTGTGCCCGTCGCGTCCACGATGCTAATCGAAGCCGAGCCCGCGGCGGCAAGTGGGTACGGGAAGGCGAGACATTTTGTGGTGACGTTTGTGCGTGCAAAGTCACAGTGTCGGTCGCTGTCATTGCCAGCTAAAATGTCGCGTTGTTGCATCTCCGGAAGACGACTCAAAGCAAGTCTTTTGTTGACAAACGGCGCGTACACGGCAGTCTCAACACATGCAGTCGCAGTCGCAGCTTGGAATCCAGTGAAATCAGTCTTGCATGCCACCAGAACATCCTTCACTGAGCGCTCGTGGACGCCTGGGGGCAAAACATACACTTCTTCGGGTGTCTGTCCAGGAAAGCTTCGGTTGGCAGGTTGCACCTCAACGCCATTGATGCACACCAAATTGAGGCCACCGTCGCCAATGTGCAAAACGACCCCAATGCTGCCGTCGTCTGGCCGGACATCAAAGTCTTCGACATGAGGCGCCGTCGATGGCTGAACTGCTCGAATGTAGCCATTTTTTTTCACCAGCTCAGTCCCTGGGATCAAGACGGACCCTTCATCTCCCTCGAGGCTGTAAAACGGCTTGTCTTCCGGAGGTTGTCTCTTGGGATCCAGCAGACCTTGGAAGGATGTTGCTTCGCCGGCCATGGCACTTGTGGTCTTTTTTCCGGTGGCTGTGCCCGCTAATTTGATTTATCGCTACACAGTTTAAGAGAGAGAGAGCACTATGTCGTATGAGGACTGTTTAGAGGAAAACAAGACAAAGGGATCGCATGACTGTACCAAAGACATTCTTGGACGTGACCTTGTTTACGACGCCGGCAATGACATTGCTGAGGCAAACAAGAGGTTCTTGCTAGTGGCAAAGGAGGCAGCTCACTCAAGCGCTGACGCAAACGCGATCATGTGCGTGAATCGCTTTTTGCAATGGCGCCGCGAAGGCAGTGACGATGATTCTATCAACAGGCTGCGTCATCACCAACTCGCGTGGAGATGGACACAGGCGGCTTCCAATGACGCCTACCTACGCATGTTGTCTGCAGTACCCTTGCAATCCGCGTGCGATACCATCCCGCTCGTTGGAGAAGCTATGGCCACAATAAATCGTCTGACCGAAAATGGCTTGAAACGGGTCGCGGAGCAACAAGCCGAAAAGTCTCGCGCGGACGTGGTCGATGCATTCAAAAAGGATTGCAAAATGATCCTGGAGCTACTGTCCATCCCGGAGATTTACGGCCACGTTGTATCGCAACTCAGTGACGAGAAGAAATCATTCATTCAAGGCATTGTGGAGACTGCCGCACCAACAAGCGCAGCCCAGGCGGGCAATGGGCTCGTATCCCGTGCCTTTTACAGAACAATGGAGACAAGACTAAACAATGCGTTAAAAAATTCCACTGCTTCCTCCTTTGAACTAGACAATGACTTTGTTGCACTGATGACAGAGATTATTGAGACGATGAACCAATTGGTCACAGAGGAAGACAGCTTTATGAAAGACTTGTTTCAATCGATGACTGATGATCTCAATACTGCATTCGATGCATTCGAGTCAATATACTCAACAGCCTCTAGCATGCAAGCGAGCCAGGCCTCGTCTACAACGCCCCAGCTGCCGTCATTGACAATGCCACCGAGCATGGCCCCAAAACAATCTGCCTTTGTGTTCAGAAATGGGTCGTTGATTCAGACCGCTGCGCCATCTGGATGGCAAATAACACTAGACCAAATGGGGATTAAAGATTTCAAAAAGGAGATAAGGGAGGAGGTCGAAAACCGCCTATGCATCATGTCGCCATTCTTCGACAGCATTGCCACGAACGAAGACTCCCCGGTGTTCCAGACCAAACACCAGAACAGTGATTTTATTAGCAACCCGGGCTCAATGATCAAGTGGGAAGACGACAATCCAGCAAGGGATGTCTTGCGCTTCTGCCTTGCGTTTGGGTTTACAAGATTCCCAATCCCAAAGAGTTCCAACGAGAGCGAGTACACGTTCCCGCGTTCAGAAACCGATCTACTTGAAACGATTGATGCAAACCCCAGTGAAAAAGACGAAATACGAGCATTAAGAGAGAACTTGATGGGGAATCTGTCCGGTGACACAGCCGCCAAGTGGAATGCCTACAAAATGGAAGATGGGAAAGTATGTGTAGATCTCGACGACGCGCGCAAGCAGAGCGCTGCTATATGTGTGCTCACCAATCGAATCATCGACGTTGCCAAAGACAGCGCTACAAAGGCAATGGCAAAGCTATATCAACTTAAATGGCTGTATAATATGGACACGCAAAACCCAGATTCAAAAACCTACGGGGCAAGCATGGACCCGTGCATTGGCACTGCAACTATCGACGACCAAAACGACTGTGCGCTGTTCTCGGTGGTGCGCGGAATCCTAGTAAAACCAAGCTCGTCTCAAAGACAAGCAAACAGCGGCGACGACGCGTTTAAAGTAAACTACACGTATGGCGCAGGGACATACATTCTCAAAACTGAAGACCTTAAACCTGATGCAAGTCTCAACATCAATGGGTTTGTGATGCAACCTACAGCTGCAATTCCCGCAAATACCTTTGCGGGAGGTCAGCCCTACCTTACAGAAATCCCTGAGGACCAGCTCGTCAACTTTGAGATTCAACAGACCCCGCGTGGAATTTGGGGCCACGCGAGGGAACTGGACAGCTACGATACACAAGCAATTTTTCAAATGTTGAAGGGTGCTTCTGCCACGCTCAAACAACTACGACAACTTAATGCCTCAGCGCAGCCTGGCCAAAACGAGGAATCCTTGTCGATGAGTGCGGGCAATTCGCCGTTTGTCAAACGCGCTCGAGACAGCATCGGCGAAGAAAGTTTGGACGAAGGGGCTAGAAAGAAGCGCACGGTGGTGTGGCAATCGGCGCTGCGCGACGTGTCACTGCAGGGCGACCGCATCTACTCCTTTGCAAGTACTCTGGCAGGACTACAAAACTCACCCGTCCAGCAATTGTGCGAAATCGACGATGCTGCATTCACGACTGCCGCCCAAGAAGCGAGCGAGCGTGTCCGAAAGACGTATAATACCATAGCGATGGAGCACGCGGCGCTGATCCGGTCGGTCACGGAAACAATTTGGACCAACGCGACAAAATCCTTTGTGTACACAAGGGAGAAGGATGATGATGAAGCCGTTATCAAGCAACCGAACAACACTCAAGGCACTGCAAATGATCAGAATTCGGCCGTCACACTCTCGCAGGTGATCAGCGATCTGGACAAGGTTGGCCAAGAGGTCATGAAGAAAACATTAAACGCAGTCTTTGACTCGCAAATGCACAGCGGAGCCAACTCCTCGCTCGTGTCGCTCGACATTGTCAGCCAACCCAAAAACAGCCTCATCCTCTCCTTTGCCGAGCCGTACCGCGCGGCGATTTCGACAGCCTACTACCGCGTCGTGACGCAACAGCGCCGCAACATGCCAATGTCCCGCCAAATCTCGGTCTTTGAATTGATCGAGGGCAACAGCTGCGAACTCACGACGCAGTTTGCGGAACTGGTGGCGCGAACAGAAGTGTTCCATCGCTTGAACGGACCCGGCGCGGGCTACATTAGCGTCCACGCTGCCAAGGTCAACGCGCAAATGCAAAAGGTGGCCCTTGACAAGCTGATGACGATACTTGACTTGTACCTCACAGCCAACAAAACCCCTCCAAATTTCCAAGACCCGGGCGCTATGAGCACCTATTTTGACAGCAGTTACCAAACCAACGTCAGAGTCGGAGGCAGGATTGTGCCAAAGGCAGTCGGGGCCTACCACGCGGCGCTCATGCCGACCGCTTTGCCGTCGCCGGTAGTGCGCAACGCGCCGGAGCTCGAGCGCATCCTGGGGTCGTAGACGGCTAATCTGCCTCTTCCGTCCCTTCTTGCAGAAACGCCATCTCAGGGAGGTAGGCGCCCTTGTCCCTTGCGGGTAAAAGGATTGCGTGGTGTCCAATCGCGTCGAGGGGCACGCCGTTTAGTGAAAAGGCGGTGCTCACCGTGTTGGCCACCCGGCCGAGAGCGGGCAGGTGCAGCTTCTTGACAGAGTCCTCAAACTTTTCGTCGTCCTGGCAATCGATGTAATCGTCCGTCTCGTCAAGAACTTGTCTGAAATCCATTCCTTTCCAGCACCCGGTTCTCAAAAAGATTTCCATGTTTTGGTGTAACTCAACTACCGATTGAATGCGAAGCGCCTTTGAGGAGAGGAGGTCGTACAGCCAGTCGTCGGCAAACGGCGCATTGTCCTCGGCGCTGCGGTCGTAGTCGTCGCGGAACGCCTGGTCGAAAAACCCGCCAAACAGATCCGGAGCCATTGCGCGTGTTTGGTCGCCAAACAGCCTGCTGATGCGGGTGCCACGCTCGGCCTGCGAGGGAGAGAGCGTCGAGATTGCGCACCGAGCGCCGTGCAGAGCGGCCGTAAAGCTGTTCAAAAAGTTGACGCTGCATGAGTTGGCCACGGCGGCCTGCGACTCGATCATCGCGGCTATGTCGGTCGCGTTGTTGACGCAGGCATCGATCCCGTACGCCATCCCGCCATTGGGAAAAATGTGCAGAGGGTCAAATCTGCCGTCCACCGCCTGCTGGATCTGGTCGTTGACCATGCGATGAGACGGCATGCCGGCGATGCCCAGCCAGCGCGTGGGCGACAGGGCGGCTCGCATGAGCAAGGCGATGACACCCGGAGTCATCCAGGGCGTTTGGAAGGAGTCGTTCAAAAACGACGCCAGTGGGCTGCACATGATGGCGAGCAGACCGCTCACGGACATGCGCTTGCTGATGATCAACGCTTCGTTGACGCTGCGCATGCCTTCGTCTGCGCCTGCACTTTCGGTCGCGGCGTCGATCACGTCTTTGATGTAATTGACATGGCTGGCGTGCGCGACCTCGCGAAGTGACATGCCTGTGGCGCTCGTGTCGACTACGACGGCACCGGAGAGCACGCCGCACAGCACGCCAATGTGGTTCCCGGGCGTGACTGCGTGGAAGGACGCGGACGACGCCTTGGCGCCGGGCAGGTTGCCGGTGAAGACGCGACGGCGCATGCGTCGCACCTCTCCGACCACGACTGGGACGTGTCCGTTCTCCGGTGTCCTAGTCGAAAACTTACGCTCGCTTGCCTCTTCCGGTTTGAGAACGACGCGTATCGGAATCAAGGGCAGCGCGGTGGCGGCCTCCGGGCTCACCGTCTGCGTGCACTCGGCGTACCCGTCCACCAGGCTGCCCTCGCCCAGGCAGAGTTTAGGGTTGAGGAAGATGGTGACTGCCGTGTGCAGCGTGTGCTGCGTCCCAACCGGCCGCTTCGCCACGGCTAGCATCACCAATGGGAAGTTAGCCGGCTTGGAAAACGCATTCTTGGGAGACATTCGAACATCGTACTCAAACCCGTCCTTTGTGTAGGTCCCAAAGGAGCCAAAGTCGGCCATCGACAGGCATGCGCTCGCGCTCCCACGAAGCGTGACTCCAGTCCAGTCGTAAAAGTGCCCACCGCAGTGCAGAATCAGGTCGTCCAAGCTTCCAACTCCACGCCCGTCCTTGAAAAAGTCGGCGATTGCGTCAAAATCGTAGTTGGCGTCCATTCTGTGACACGCAGTCTTTTTTACTTTTTGGATTACAACTTTTGTACCCCCTTTTCTCACTCCCTCTCTCACCGACACACGCGTGCAGAAAAAAAGTAGGATTGTAATTTCTAAGCCGACGGCCTGGCGAGGTCGAGCGGACGCAGCGGGCCCTTGCCTTCAAACCCGGGGACCGAGCTGGCGGACGTATCGGGAGCGTCTTGCTTCCACTTCAACGCGTACTCATCCTGGCCGTTTGCCGACTTGCTCGGCGGTAGCGAGTCGTCAAGCAACACAATGACAAGAGCTCCCACAAAGAGAAGCGCCGTTGCAATGAGGTTAGGCGTGTTCTCTACGTATTTGCGCATGTTCTGGTCCAGTCCCTGTGCACGTGCGAGCGCATGTACATTGGCCAGGCCCTTTAGCAAGAGCAATGCCATCAGACGCGTCGAAGCGTTCGTCGCCAGAGGAAGGTACTGGCCCAGTCGACGCAATCTGTTAGCGAGGCCGATCAAAAACAGGAGGCCAAACAACAGCTCAAACTGCCCGAAACAGCGAATCAAGAACAATTCGACGGCGTCGTTCCGCGTAAAGCCTGCAAACTCGACGACCGATGGCGTGCTGAACACCGCGGCGCCGCCGACGGCAAACGAGAAGATCGCTTCGTATGCGAGAATGCTAAGCGTGAGCGCGTCACGTATGGACACTTGAGGACATGGCACGACGACTCGCTGCGCCGAAATCTCCAATTGGTTCATGACAGGCAAGCAAACTCGGGACCTCTCTCTTTTTGTGAGAACTGACAAAGAATTATCTACTCTTGGACGCCAAAAAAAAAGAAAGACGACCCCGCGCTGCACGCCAAAGCGATGCAGTTGCAAAAACGGCTCCTGGTCGCCATCACGCTGCTCATCTGCGCCATTTGCGTTGACGCTTTCACCGCCCTCGCTCCTTCCCGTAGCGACGCGCAGAGGTCGCTACGAGTGTCCACCATCACCGCCCTCGCACTGCTCTCCTCTCCTGCGATATCGTCCGTCAGCATTGTGACGCAGAAGACTATTATTGTCATTGTTCTTGTTGTACTTTGCGTGCTTGGACAACACGAGGGCTCGGAGACGCTCCGCACGACCGACTCCTTGTACTTGGGAATCGTCTTCCTTGGAATCATGTACCTCACAAGCGAAGGCGGCATTGACGCTGCTGCAAAGGACGCCATGAGTCCAGAACTGGTAGATAAGACCAAAAACGCAAACCTTATCAGTTTGTTCAGCGCCATGGCGTGCTTCGTGGGAGCAAGAATGCTGGGTTATACGATGACTACCGACAACGTTATACGCAGCCGCGCCAACGTCTCCGGCGAATTCTTCTACGACGCAGCCCCTGTGGTGTATTCCGGGGTTGCAACCTTTGCGGCCATATTCGCAAGCGTATTTGTTTGCGTATCTGGGTTCGCGGGCGTCCTTGCATCTACATACTCTTTTCCAGACTGCAATGACACGGCTTGCTTGATCGAGCGCTTCGCCGCCTTTGGCGTCAAACTGCTGCTCACACTTGGGACGGCGATTTCAGCGTCAAAAGCCGACAGCCTACGCCTCCTCGATGTGCTTTTTGGACCGCTTGCATGCGTCGACTGCCCTGCGAGCACGCAGGCGCGACGCGAAAATGTCGTGCTTTACGCAGACGCTGCCGTCTTCTGCTGCGCGCTCGCTGCCAACAGCTTGGCGGAAACGACCTCAACCTCGAAGCAAAGTTGGTTCGAACTCGGGTTTAGTGGAGTCTGCCTGCTAGGCATCATTGTAACGCTGGCGTACTTTGAAACGGATTTGCTGGACGTTGTGTTCTACGTGATTGCGAGCGCCTCCATCTTGTTCTCGAGCTTCTTGGAGAGTAGCAACCTCGTCGCCGCGGTGCTTCTTTTGGATCTTGCGCATAATGTCTACCTGCACGGCGTGAGCGCGATGCAACATCTTACGCACGTGTCCAACGCATGTGCATCGATCCTGGCGCTCCTCGCATATTCCGGTGTCTTTTCCAAAACTACGCTCGGGTTTCTGAAGCAGTCGTCGCGCGCAATCTGGTTTGCGTTGAGCGTCGCGTCGGTCTTCCTACTTTCGATCTACACGGGCGCCATCGCCACCGAATATTCCGCAGAAGACGTGGCCAAGACGCTGGGAATTCGCTATAATCTTATCCACTTTTTACCATCGCTCGCGTCGCAGACGCCCTACGAGGACACAAGCCTCCCGCGGAGCAGATTTGCGTTCGCCGCCCCGGTCGCCGTTGTATTGCTGAATGTATTATTCTTGCTCGTCTCGGCGGCGCCGCCTCCCACGTCGTCGTTAGTCTCGCCCTCTGCACTCGGCGTGTCCCTGGTCCTCGGACTTGTCTCACTGGGCGCGTACCTCTACTGACACCCATGCTAAAATCTGAGTTACGCGCCAAGCGCTTCATCGATCGATGCACGCACAAAAATGTTGAGCATGAGGAGCGAGCCAAGATACACCTTTGCTGTAAGACTTAACACAGCATACCACACTTCTGACCAATAGTAGACAGCCGGCCTGCGGCACTGAAATAAGACCTGAACTACGGCGAAGGAGGTGAAGATGGCCACGGAGCCGTACACTGCAGGCACCACAAATGCCGGTATGCGGTCCTGGAGCTCGGATGGAAGGTCGTATATGCTATTCAAGAATTGCACCACGACAAGCACCCATTCAACGACGTAGGGCACATATCCAACGATATGCGGCGCAAGCCGGACCCAAACCCGCTCGTCGCGCCATTTGTCGTCATTCAATGGCGCGGCTTGCAGCTCTGTCAGAAACCCGGCCAGCATTGTAGAAGCATTCAATGCAGCAATCGCGAGCAGCATATACGCGTCCCTTATGCCCACGAGCGTAGCAATAAGCACAACCATGACCGTCGCAGACAAAGTATATTCAAGCCACCTCAGTGGCGCGATGCATCGATCTCGCAGAAGACGGAAAAGGTACATCTCGCCGAAGAGGTAGCTTCCAACCCAAATAGCGTGGGCGGAGAAAGACAAAAAGAAAAACATGGCAGTCAACACTTCAAAGTGAAGGTCAACGCCCGCGTCCGTAAAGCCCGACTCATACACGCCCATCGATGTCCAGCGGGAAGTTGGCCTCACGAGCTTCACGCCGAAATCCTTTCCCCATGCGATAACGATGACAACGACGCCAAAGCTTAAATGCGCAACCCCCGCTATGGCGTGAATGATCACAGCGGTGCGAAACAGGCCTGTAAGAACGTTGTCGTCAGAGTACGGGGTTCCGCTATCGCCAAGCAGCTGTACTTTTGCCAATGGAACGCGCGCCATGACAGTGTCCTCTCTCTCTCTCTCTCTCTTTGAAAAGACAAGAAACAAATGCTCACTCCTTTGCGCCGCCTCGCCGCCGTGATTCTGCGACCACTTCTTTCCCCGTTTCGCCCAGCATCGCCATGACTCTGTGATTTCGCTTCAACTCGCCAACGTCCGTACCTACCACGCGTTTGTTGTACCTGACCTGAACGCTCTCCTGCATCTCACACGCGACGAGCCTGTGAGCCGTGGACAAGTTCAAGGGCGACGCGGGCGGCTCGATGTCCAAGAAACTTGGAAAGCAGAGCACGATGTTGCGCTGGTATGCAACCTTTTGTTCGTCTGACTGCAGCAGTCGGTAGTTCCCACTCGAGAACTCGTCCGGCGAATCGAGCTGCAGCGCGGAAGTGGACTTTTGACTGCGCGGCACTGCCGCGTCCACGAGGGCGGATGTTCTCACACTCACAGCCCCTTCATTGCGAAACACCTGGACGCTGTCGGCCGTCCCCCGTTCGGACGCAATGGCGAGAAAACACACCTGCCTCAGCGCATGCTCAAACAACCCAAAGAAGGCGGCTCGCTGCGGCGCCGCCTCGTCCGTAAACGGACGCCCGATGAACGCGTGCTCCAGCCTCGACGGGAACTGGTCCTCGATACGATTGTGGTGCGCGGCCCGCCTCGCAAACATGCACGCGTCGTCGACGAGTCGTTTCATCTCTCGTTTCTGAGTGGCGGACACATCGTGCGTCCCGTCCAGAGAGCGCAGCCTGTTGAGCAATGGGTGTAGCAGCTCCTGCGCCCGATTGCTCAAGAACAGACGCAGAAACTCCAGCAGACCTTGCCGCGTCTGGTCGCTCAGCTCTTCCATTGTCTTCCCAGACGCAATGCTTGCGCTCGCGGTGGCCACGTGCGGGTTGAGGACGGGCTGTGCATTGTTGATGCGATGTGGGTAGAGCGTGGCTGCAAGCAACGCGGCGTCCATCAGAGCCAGCTGCACGGGCTGGGAAACGACCCGCTTCCCTACCAGCGCGCACTTGGCCAGGCAAAAGAGGTCGTACACGGAGCCGATTTTAAGGTCGGGCCATCGCGCCGAGAAAATGGTGCTCTGCAAGGCGAGCGCGTTGAGGCTGTTCCAAAAGGGCTGGAAGTAGAACACGGAGCTGGAGAAGAAGGCGATTGAGTTTTTCACCGTAAAGGATCTTGTCATCAGAGGCTCGCGGAACAGCGCAATGTCTCCCGCCGTGCACCCCGGCAGCGTCGATTGCGCGCATGACAGTTCAGGGTCAATGTGCTCGGCGTCGTCGCAAAAGATGGAGGTCGCGTCGTAGTTTTGAGAGACGACGGGCGGCAGCGCCTGAGAAAAGCAGCTAAACGGCATGCATTGCAAATTTGATCGGTAAAAGTACCGTTCTTGCTCCATCGGATGCTTCTTCTTGTCCTCTTCGCTCTGCAACGCGTCGTCGACCAGGTCCATGCATTTGTCGTAGGTGTTCAGCACGCTGTGCAGGCGCGGCACCACCAAGTGCGGGATCCCGCGCACGGACGGCGGGGTGGCGACAAACGCCTTTGCGGTTCGCCCGTCGTCGTCGATTTGCAGGTCTTTCTCGACCCAGTGGTGCTCCGCAAACTTTGTCGAAAGTTCGTCCGACAGCTGCTGCGAAAGGACCAGCGAACCGTGCAGTCGACTGTCGCCGCGCATGTTGCTTGCTCCAAGTCCAATGGAGCTGATTCCGTGGTCGATTCCGCCGCGGTAAACGCCCTCGTACGGGGTGTCGGTGTACGAATGGCCCAAGCACGCGTTTTGTGCATAGAGGACGTCGTATGGAGTGAGCATGAGGGCGCGGTTCGTGTCGGCCACGGAGACACGCCGAGAATTGGTCACCGAGGTGAGCAGCAGCGCCGCCCCTTGCATCACTTCCATGTCGCAGCACAGTGACGCTTGCGAAACGGCGACAAAGAGGATCGATCGATAGTAGCGTACAAACTGGCCGTCGTCGGCGCACTGTTGGTTCAATACGTTTCGAATCATCTCCGGTACGCGGACGGGCTTGTGGACGCTGAGCTGCAAGCCGATCGTGCACTTGACCTCGCGAAAGGGCTCGGTGGTCAGCCGCGCCGGCTCGCCGCCCTGGAACACACATTCCTCTTCTTCGAGTGGCGGGTACGCCTCCTCGGCAGTCTGGCTGGGGATGTTGTACTCCACGGAGGTAATATTGACCATGGGCGGGACTTCGGACTGGCCTTCGTCCTCGATGTTCACACGAGTGTGCTCGTGCTCGGACAAGACGCCGAGAGTGACACGGGCCGAGTCGCTTTTGCGCTTCCGAAGCTTCAGAAAGACAAACTTGCTGGTTTCCTGCGCAACCAGACCTTGGGCGACGGGCTGTGCGACGCGGGAGTATGCCTCGACACGCTCCGGAGTGTTGTCGGCGGTTTCCCACCGTTTGGCAAAGTCCTGCGATGCGCGGTCCAGCCCCGCGGTAACCTGCGCAAAGGCGCGCAGCGAGAGAAAGGAGCGCGCGAGCAGAGTCGTGCCAGCGTGGCCTGGCAGCTCCACGTCCGAGATGTGGACACCGGTGTCGTACTTGGCACGCATCTCCTCCATGGCGGCGGTACGCTTGGTGCAGTACATTCTCCCAGCAATAACGGAATGCACAAACACCACGCCGGTCGCTTTGTCGGGCTGCAGCCGCTCCGGTGAAAACCGCGCCGCGTGCAGCGCCTCCTCGTCGTCCTCTTGCAGTTGGTCGACGTACACCGCGTCGTGCTTATCGCGCAAAAAGGTGGGGATGTCCACCTTGCGTCGATGCACGACCTTGGACATGAGCACAGCGGACACCTCGGCGTTGCACATCATCGCCTCCTTGAGCTCGATGCTCTTGGCCACGTTGTCGTTCACCTTGGCGCGCAGGTTCACCAGCGCCTCCGCTCCTTTTTTCGCGGCTTCCGGCGACTCGGCGAGCAGCGTTCGAATGGCCATTGAATGTACGTTGGTCAGCGCGTTGTGGAACCAAATGATTAAGAAATGCGCAGACGCTCCAGTCGCGAGGTCTCGGTTGGACCTCGCGTTTGGCTCATCGACCAGCCGGTTGCCGGCGGCCGCCTGCGTTTGCTCATTCTCGAGTCGATTGCGTCGCACCAGCTCGGCGCGGCAGTAGACGGTGAGGACTTCGACGAGCGCGAGATCGCAATTGGTCAGCTGCGTGTTCAGCCGGCAAAACTCGCGACCCACCTGCGTCAGCGTCGCAAACTTGATCAACGCCACTGCTGACCACGCCGTGTCGAGCTTGTGGTCGATGCCAGCCGCCTTTCTCTTTAAAACCGAGGCGCACAGGTCGAGGAGACACGCATTTCCCCGATCGGAAAGGGCGCAGTCGACTGCCACTGGCAGCGAATTGGTCTCGAAGTGGTAGTTTGCGAGGTACCTGGCGACGGAGATCACCCCGGAGTTCCCCAGTCGGTCCTTTTGGTTCAAAAAGACCGTCCGCACGCCCGCAAGGATTGGAAAGACTTCCGCGTGGCGCGTGCAGTTGACAAGCTCCGGCAGGAAGGCCGAGTCGAAGGCGTTGTGCCCAACGGGCGTCTTGTTGCGGTCCAGCACGATGCGTTTTGCCAACGCAATGGCGAGCTGCACGTCCACCGTCTGCTGTGCAGCGCAGATGGTCGGGACATGGGTGCACAGCCTAGTGGTTTGCTGCGATGCCGCCTGGGTGGCGCGTTTCTGGTGAATGGACGCAAGCACCGCGTTGCATCGCATGGCGAGCGCG
>Ga0181392_1000394_pt1 | contig 16632 bp, 20 predicted proteins | sample 15SPOviralmetaG_FD_130083 | JGI IMG/M metagenome (GOLD analysis project Ga0181392, IMG submission 130083) | Marine viral communities from the oligotrophic San Pedro Time Series (SPOT) site, San Pedro Channel, CA, USA - 15 SPOT_SRF_2010-09-15 | ecosystem: Environmental > Aquatic > Marine > Strait... | reverse complement strand
GTAAAATGTTAAACTGTGGCGATTCTTCCCACAGTGTCATAGTTTGATAAGTAATATCAAATTTATCTTCTAAGTTTTTGATGTTCATGATTTCAGGCACCTCGTCATGAATTGCCTGTTTAACATCTGTGTAACCCTTTTTCTCAACGTATTTACAGAATTTTTGATATGCTTTATCATCTAGTAACTTATCGTCCCAAACCGTGGACCAAAGAAAATTGTCATCCCAATAGGCGTGTTCTTGATCTCCGTCTTTGGTCCAGCCAATTTTATAAGGCTCAAACCGCCAGTGATCACCGATACCAAAGTCTACATATAATGTGCCACCGTCTTCAAGGTGTTCATGTGCTTTATTAAAAAAGGTAGTCAAGTCTTTACAGAAATATGCACAGCGTGTGCAAACAATTGTGTTATATTTGGAATCCAAATTCCAGTCAGAGTTGATCTCCCAGTTGTTTAGAGCACGGTCATATAGATCACCTCTAAACAAACGGTTGTCGGTGGAACCTAGTTGTGCAACCTCACCACGAGGGCGAATGTTACTATTATAAAATTGAAATATGAAAGGGTCACTTTTGCCCATTTTCTTCTCCTTCGATGATTTTCACATCTTCTAAAGTGTGAACATCGTGTAGTTCACAAATATAAACGCCACATGTGGTGCTTAAATCTTCTTGATAAACATAATCACCTTTAAAAATTCTAAAAGCAGCATTTTGCATTAAATTTTTATCAACACTAAAGATCTCATCACGTTTATGTTCTAAGAATGTGTTGATTGCCCCGTCTAAATTCTCAGACTTAATTTGTGGTGAATTAGCTTGTAATGAAATAAAAACGTCCTGTGGGCCTTCTGAGGCTTCTATCTTGCGTGCAGCGTCTCTGATAGCAACTTGCTTATAAGTCTTGTCATCGGCCAAGCTAGCGTCTCTCATGATAACTTTGGCGCCGCACTCTCGGGCAACCTCTGCGACCTCCTCATCTTCAGTGCTAACCCATGGTGTAATATAGAATGAAGAATCCTTGCAGGCTTTCACAGCCCAATACAACATTGGTTTACCCCAGATAGGGTAGATATTTTTCTTTTTTAGTCGCTTGCTGCCGCCGCGGGCTGGAATAATCGCTGCTATCTTCATAATACTCCTAGATGATCTAATATGCGTGCAGAGGAATTGCCTCTGAATAAATGTTTATCTGTGGCTTCGTCGAATGATTGCGATAAATTTATGGAGGTTAGAGTTTCAACTGCTTGTTTAAATTGTTGTTCGTCAAATTTGGGAAAGGTCTTGCAGTAATCATAGTCATACAATTCTTCCAGCGGCATCCAAGGTTTTACGTTGAAGTTTATCAGAGGAGTTTTTGCTAAAACACACTCTTTTATACTTGTAGAATTGAAATTTACGACCACATCACTAACTTCTATCAGTTCAATGGTTGTATGTGGGAACCATGATTTATCAGAAAAATACGCATCTCCCTTGTGTGCCCTGTCGTTGATTGGGTCTTTACCTCTAGATTTAACAACAATATCGTAGCCCATATTCTTTAAAGAAGAATATATGCCATTTAAGTCTATCTTGTGTTTATCTCTTGTTCTTGGATATATTATAAGCGCTTTTTTGTTGTTTGTCAACCCATATTTTTGATTTATTTTGCTTTTGTCAAGTAATACATCGTATTTTGGAGACCCAAGATACAAATTCTTATCGCTTGTTTTTTCATATAGCCCCGCAAAATACTCGCTAGGAAAGATTACATTGTCAACTTTGTCGATGTATGTGTCATATAAACCAGAATAGTCGGTCATATAAGTCATAGAAATAATCTTTGTTTTTGATCGGTCTAAACGCTTAACATCCACTCCCTCAATTAAAAATGTTATACCCTTACTTTCGTGGGCTTCGGAGATATCTCTTATTTCAAACCCATGCTTTCCTGATAGCTCCCTTAATTGTTCTATAAAAGAATGAGGGTTATTATACTTGTTATTTCTACCGATATATAGGTTGGATTTAATCCCTCTTTTGTTGCCCTCAATGATAAGGGGCATGAAATATCTTAGGAATGTCATTTCTGACAGCATAAAATTCATAGCAAACCTTCCATGAAGCAAAAATCAAGCGATCTATTATCATCATAATTTTTTAGAAAACCAACCAGTTCCTCTGTTTTCTCCACACTCAAATAATTCCTATCCCATTCACATGCGTGATACACAATTTCTGTTTTTGGATGTATAATTAATGGATCAAATGGTGGGTTACAATTGTAATATACACATTTATAAGACTCTTCCGCGTGATTATACACAGATTTAGGCCCTTCTTTTGGAGATATAGCAAATATCTCTATGCCATTGTCACTACATGCCTCAAACCCAGCAGGTGATAGCTTCCAAGCCGGGGGCCTAAATACAGGCTTAAACACACCATCTAGTTTAGCCATTTGCTCAATCTGGAACATGGCTTTTAGTTTTTTGTCAGCGGTTTCGTAGTCCACCTCTTTAAACTCATCATTATTGTTGTGGGGTGGGACTCCATGCCACAGACCATGATACCCAATCTCAAAATTTTCTTTTGGTAGGTTTTTAATAATTTCACAAAAGTCTGGAAACACTTGGAGTTCTAACGGCATCTCTGTCCGAGTCGGAGGGCGTTGGCGCCAATATGCCATTGGAACAAAAAGAGTAAACTTTATGTCAGGAAACACACTTATAATCTCAAAACAGCGATCAAGAACTTTTACTGAGGACATTGGGTGAGGAGAAACATCGTCGATACTAATGTTGACTTTGTATTTCATTTATTATCTCCATATATCTAGCTACAGCCTTTGGGACTTGATCCTCATAATTCAAAACAGTCTCTTTGTGTTTTATATAATTTGAACTCATCTTTTTGATATTATCTATCATCTGATCAAAATTATCAAAGCCGATCCCATATTCACCACAGTATTCTGGAATACTGCCTCCGTTATTGTGATAGATAACTGGTAGGCCACATGCCATGCCTTCTAATACATGGTTTGCACCAGCTTCTTCTTCAGAAGCCGTTAAATAGATGTCACATTCTGATAGCTTTTCAGAAATAAAAGTATTGTCTCCAGTTGGCTTGTAATATTTAGAGTTTTTAAGAGGTTCAATAGGCCATTGGCCAATATATGTGAATGAAAGCCAATCGTTCCTTTCAATATAGTCATCTAATTGTTTGTATAAAGCATACCCCTTTTTAGGGTTTGGGGACCAGTGATGAGTTACAAGTTTCACCTTTTTATTGTCATTTGTAGTTTTTTTAAACTCATGGAATATAGGAAGTGGGGCATTAGGTATTATTTCATAATTGGTGCCACTATAGCCTATTATTTGACGAGCCCACTCACTAGGAAAGATAATAAAATCTGAATAGATAACAGTATCCCTCACAAGTTTTGTTAATTCAGGCTTGCCGTGTGTGCCGCAATCTCCAACTCTTTGGACAATAGGAGTTCCGTGGTGGGACTTATAGTTCAGTATACTCTGATACCACTCCCCTTTGTTATTTGGGCGTGGATCAAAACAGAAGATTAAATCAATGTCATCATATGCAAGATTATAAACCACCTCATGACCTGCGTCTGTGATCTGTTTGCACAACTCCGTCAGGGTTTTGTTGCCTCCACCCCAAGGTCCAGTTACAGGTTGTCTGTTGACGTATATCTTCATCCGTTAGTCGCCTCTAATTATCCTGTGGCTATCTTCGTCAAAGTGTTGTGTCGAAAATTCAAACATCTCAGTATCTTCTAAGGCGCGCATTTGGTGTCGTAACCCTCTATAAACATGAAAGTTATCACCGGGGCCAAGAATCACCTCCTCAGCGTCATTCAAATCATCACTCTCCGAAAATCTTACTGCAAGTTTTCCAGATTGGACGTAAAATACTTCGTCTTTAAGCTTATGATAGTGCCACGAGCATCGTTTGCCTTTGACAAAATATAGCAGTTTACCACAATATTCCTCGCAGTTAACAATCCATTTTTCAAATCCCCAACCTTTGGGGACAAATTTAATCGGTAAAGAAGTCTTGGTCTTTACATCCTTTGTCATCGACATAGATATCTCCTGCTGCTTTTCCTAAAAATAGGCTGTGGTGTTTAATACCCCAACCAGTCACTTGTTGTTTTGTAAAATCGTAAAAAGTTTCAATAGCAAACTCTTGCGAGTTATCACTCCTGCCCATACCTCGTGCTGTCTGGAGCAGGATGGTGTGGCCCTCATCATATAAGGCGTTTACCTTCTTAATACGGTCTTCTCTAGGTGTGGAGCTTTCATAATCACTATTATTAGTATAACACAGTGTATTATCAATGTCAAATACATAAGTCATTTATATCCTCCGTTGTAAGAACATAAGTTCCCATTTTTGTAACTGACAGCGATGCACATTTATTAGCTATATTAATTGCTTTAGACATATCGCCGTGTTTCAAATAACCGTAGACCAAGGATGCTAAAAATACATCGCCTGCTCCACAGACATCAAAAACGTCAACTTTTTCTGTTTTATAAATACTATCTTTCCACCGAGCGCCGGAGGCTCCAAGGGTTACGACCACTTCCTGTGTTGGATCTATGATAGCTTTATGTGCCTCAGACTCATTTATCTTGATAATACAATCTTTAAAGCAAGTAAGGTCTTGCTTTTTAGAATCTACAAATACGGGCATGCCGGGTGGCAACTGATCTTTCAGAAACTCAAATGTGTCAGGTGTGACAAAACCCTTATTATAGTCACTGACAACCACAGCATCGTAACCTCTGGACATTCTCGGTAGCAGTGGGTAAACTTTTTTCTCTTCGCCCTGATCATACCGGAATAATTGTTGATTATACTTTTCCTCTATAAAGCGATGCTTTCTGATCTTTTCACTGTTGTGAACGTGCTCAACTTTCATGCCAAAGCTTTTTAGGTTTAGCTTGACGTTTGACGACATACCTTGCCTAACCTCTTGCCTTAGTTCCCTAAATACAGGCACTGGGGCTTCTGGACTCATTCTGTCGCATACACCATAGTGGTATATATCCTCACACGAGTCACCTACTAGAAGAATGTTCCAAAATTTTTGTTGTTGAATATCCATCAATTTTCCTATAAAACTTTAGTTCTTTTGCATGCTCAGAGCCAATAACTCTCTTATTTTCCCAATCAGAGCCAACCACCATTATGTCTGGTTTATGTCTCTTCACTGTCGCTGTCAATTCTTCATCGGTAGAAAAGCAGACTGTCTCGTCTACTGCTTTCAGGGCGATCAACATTCTTTGTCGATCATTAACATTATTAAATGGCCTTGTTGGTCCTTTTGATTGTTTTACTCTCTCATCTGTGTCCACAGCAACCACTAAATGGTCGCACATGCTTTTAGCATATTCCAGCATTTCAATATGGCCCACATGTAATAGATCAAAACAACCATTTACAAATCCCACTCTCATCTGCTTTCCAAAAAGTCTAAGTATTTTGTGACTCCATCCTCTAATGTTAAGAACTGATGCTCAATCATGCTGGACAGTTTAGTATTATCAGACTTAGTATATTTTTGATACTTACCCTTTAAATTCTCTGGCATATCAATGTATTCGATCTCTGCTCCATAGCGTTCACTAACAATCTTTGCTATATCAGTAAAGCTTCTTTCTACACCCGTTCCCACATTGTATATTCCACCTAAGCTTTGATTCTCTAAGAATTTTTTATTTATCGCTACAATATCATCCACATGAATAAAATCTCTCAAAAAGTCATCACTACCTTCAAAAAGTTTAATTGTTTTCCCACCAGATTTGCTTTGGTTGAAAAATTTGTATGCCACTGATGACATGTTATTTTTATGATCCTCAAATCTACCATACACATTAAAATATCTAAGGCCTGCTAACTGAGGCATAAATGGCTGGAAACATTTTGCGTATTCGTCAAACATACTTTTTGACAGGGCATACATATTTTTTGGATCAGATGTCGTGTGTTCTTCAAATGGCCCATCGCCGTAGACTGATGCAGAAGATGCATAAATCAATCTAATCTGATGCATAATACAATATTTTAGCAGAGATACAGAATAGTCAAAGTTAACGGTCATCATATGAAAAGGGTCAGTAAGGGTTGTATCTGAGCAAGCCCCGTTATGAAAAATAACGTCAATCTTTTTAGCAAAATCTTCTCTGCCCAATTCCGCCAAGAACATTAGCGGATCCATCACTGTGCAATCCTCTCTGTTATTTTCTTTGAATGATTCCTCAAAATCTACCAACAGAACGCTGTGAGTATTTTTCAGGCTTTGATACAAGTTCCAACCAATGAAACCTGCTCCTCCAGTTATTACTATCATAGAACCTCTAAATATGCTAAAACTGCGTTAATTACTTGTTTTTCATCATGGTCTTGAACATCTGCCAAACAATCTGGGCAAGGGATTTTAAGGCCACAAGGCCCATGCTTGCCTATAAAAATATTTATGTTTTGGGGGTAGGACCAAAGTTTTGGGTCTCCAAATCCTGTCATAATCACCAAAGATTTAGTGTCAACAGCAGTTGCAGCGTGAACAAGCCCACCCTCGGTGCTCATAAACAAGGTAGCCTTACCAATAATTCCTGCGGCCTCTCTAAAACTAGTCTCTCCTACCAAATCAACGACGTTGTTCAAGATCCTTTCTTTTTTGTTTCCAACTTGAACGACTTGAATATGTTTTGATATAACATCTACAATACGCTGCCATTTATCAAACGAATACTCTTTGTTTGGTGTATAATCTTTTTTAGAGTGTGGCTCCACAACAATAAACCTGTCTTGCAGATGACTAGTAGCATCTTCGACGTTCTGTTTTTCAAAGTCGGTCAGATATATACCACATTTGAGTTCTGGATCTCGGACCTCATAGTAATCACAAATCTGCTGGATACAGTGTTTATCCGCCCTCTGCTCACACTTAGTTGGTGTATCAACCTTACAATAGTTTGTGGCCGGGTTGTTTAATTGCAGCAGGATCGCATCTCCACGACGAAAATCCTCATAGTCTGTCGTCATATATGGGTTATTTTTCCATATACCGCTGTCTACTATTTTTAAATGATTGCCATGAATTTCACAAGGCAATGTTTTCTTTGCTTTTCCAGACTTCACCACTTCTCTAGACACGGCTGTCCATGTCAAGTATCCCCCAAGTCCCATTTAGACTCCCAAGTCGCCATATGATACCACAACCATACCTCGCTCGGTAGCGGCTTTACTTGTATCAAATAAGTGTCCACTATGCAAGATAAGGTATGCATTTAGTTTTGTATCTGTCTCCAAAATTTTATCTACAATCGATTTGACTGAGAATCTGGTGGGATGATAATCGTCAAAAACAATAACACCGCCGTCCTTCAGAATCTTTGTGCTGTAATAGTAGTCTTCTACAATAACACGATGATTATCATGGTCTCCATCTATAAAACACATATCAAAATGACTGGGCTTATCCTCTAGGATTTTAGGAAGTTGATTCCGTAAATTAAAATTAATCTTAGACTTCTGATCATAGGGAATCATATCGTATAATTCTTGGTTTGATACCATGACCGGTCTATAGTTGATTGCCTCTGGCTTCTTTTTATCGTGTGGGACAATATCAACTGTCTGTATCTCATTAACATGATCAAGAAGGGAAAGAGCATAACAAGCTGTGCCTCTTCCAGTGCCAATTTCAAAGAAACTCTTTGTTTTGTGTTGTTCAGCTAATGCTTTTATAAAAAATGTTTGCTCGTGACCATCTGTAAAAACAAACTCACTCATGTTCTCTTTTGGTCGAGTTTTAGTCAGACCGCAAATAGTTTTCATAACCTCTTCATCTTTCTTCCAGTCATAACCGGTCTTTTCAAAAAAGTCTTTTAATTGTATTTTTCTAAGATTGCTCATATATTATCTCTCATGAAATTTTCGTATTTCTTTGCGACCTCTATCATATTATAATCAGAATTATATGGATTGTCAACTACTTTGTTGAAATCTAATTTTGGTGGCTGATATAAGTATACTGGTTCAAAATCCCAAGGCTCTTCTTCAATCACAATTGCATCTGGTCCAGCGATTTCTTTTGTTCCTCCGGCAGATGAACACACAATCTTACATCCAGAGGCCCTAGCGTCCACCACAACGTTAGGACAATGATCAAGCCATGCGAGGTGCAGGAAATATTTTGAACGCTTGTAGAGAGCTATCAGAGCTTTCTGTGGTAAGTCTCCGGCGAAGAAGACACGAGGGTGTGCATCACCATAGTCAGTTTTCCCTGCTACAACAAGACAATCCTTATCTCCTGAGTTCTCAAGAAAATATCTGATATTTTCTGATAGTCTCTTGTGGGGTCTCCAATGAGATGCACATGCCCAAACATTTTCATGCCCATTTAATATTTCATGATCAACAGAATCAATGCGTTCAATCTCTTCGATATCTGCCCCATTATGAATAACTGTAGACATCGGATGTTCTCCGAAATATTTTGTAATCAAATCACGATTAAACTCAGACTGAAAGACAACGCCAGTTGCCATATCGTATGTTCTTTTGATGTTTGAATTTTGCACATTATAATCTGTTGATTTATTAAAATAGATTCCATCAAGTCTCTGGAACATCGGTGCATCAAAAGATTTTTTAAGTGTCTCAATAAAACAAAGATATGCGTCAGGGTTCATGTCTTTATCAAAGCGAACTTTGTTTTTAACGGAATACCTTATCAGTTTGCCGGCGAAGGAGTTTGGACCTGAACTGCTAGCGAGATTAACATTATCTAGATGTATATTCATTGTAGCCTCTCATACGATTTCTTGGCTCGAATCTCTTTAGCAGTCTTAATTTGTTCTTGAGCTTTTATTTTGTCAACATTCAAGGGGTTTTCTTTATTGTATACATGCAGTATACTCTCTAAATATCTACTTCTGTCGCCAGACATCTCAATTAGTGGGAGCATGATAGCTTGGTCGTATGCCATCTTATAGAAGTTTCCTCCAGAATCTTGTAGATCTTCTTTATTTATCTTATCCCAGATTTTCTTTCTAAATGTTCGCAGGTGGGACGCTCTCCATGCATCTTTACGGTAGGCATTGTTGTCTATAACATCCTGTGGGTATGCCGATGGTTCCGGGCCCTTAACTCCATATGGATGCATCACATAGCTGCCATATGTCATCCAGCACTCACTGTCCTTATAGTATGTGTTAAGATGTCCTAGCGTCAGTCCAGAGGCAAACCAATCATCTCCATCCAATAGAATAATAACATCATCGTCATCTGCACCCGATATATCAATTGCATCACTAATATTCTTCAGTGCATAGCATTTTTCGTCATTTTTAATTAATTTGAAGCGATGATCACCCGAGATTGTTTGCTTTGCGACATTATATGAATTATCTGTGGATATATCGTCTATCAGGATACAGTTAAAATTATCATACTTTTGCCTCTTTAGACTGTTAATACACCTTTCTAGAAAAAGCTCTGCATTGTAAAAAGGACTAATAATGTGGTATTTTGGGCCCTTTTCGGATATTATATTGGGTAAAAAGTGTATTTTTTCATCTAATTGAGCCCAAAAGATGTCTGTTCTCTCTCTCATATATTGCATACAACTATTTCTGGTTTTAAACCATTCTTCATCTTTATGCTGAACATTATCGTTTAATATTAGTTCGCAGCCCAGAAGTTTGGCTTCTATGACCATCCGCGGACAAGTATCACCCGCCTTTGGAAAAAAGATTAGACCCTTTGATTTAGCCATTTTTGTGAGTAGGTCTTTATATTCAAGACCCCACACTAATTCATATTTAAGATTATTAGCCTTAGCATAATCAACTGCTTCACCCACACCTTTAATCCAAGACTGTGAATTTAGTATGAGCCATGTGTCATCTTTTTCATCAGTATACAGTTCATCCATTAAATCTAGCGTGTTCTTTGAAAATACCGAACTCAGAACTTTTCCTTCCAAAAATGGATACTGTTCTTGATACACTTTTTTTTGTTGTTCTGACATCCACCAGTTTGTTTTAGCGTATTTTAGAAAAAGTGCAACTAATTTGCCTCTTGCTGAATCTTTGCAACTACACGAACCCTCGGCTATTGCATGTTTCTCTGGCGACCTGTGGACACAATATTTATAATCATATTCGAGAACTGAATAGTTAAGATTTTTAATTGCATACATCAAACATTCATCTGACAGGTTTGCAAAGTTTCCAAAAATCCAAAAGCTATTTTTCATATCCTTCATCAGGTCAACATTTGTATGACCTGTGACAGCACGGGCACTTGGATATAATGCGCTTTCAATTAGAGCCTGTGTTGTTAATTCAGCACCACCAACATAATGTTCTACAAAAGCGTCGGCTGCAAAAACAATCAAGGACTTGCACCTTTTACTAAAGCATCAAACATTTGGTCTATTTCTTTATCATTTTCAGTTTCTTGGTGAACACAGTCAATGAATTTTTTGTATTGTGTTTCAGAATCAAATGTTTTGTATAAGTATTTGGAGAGCTTGTTTGCTTTCTTTTGCCATTTATCATAATTCTTTCTGACTTGCCTGAGTCTCATTTTATAATGACCTTGGTGTGGATAACACCACATGCTATCTTTCTCTAGCACACCTTTCCAGACAGCTTCCTCTTGAATCGGACCAATATCAAAACTTACATCTGCGAACATTGGTTTTCTTTTACCTTTTTCATCCATGTATAGGAAGTCACATTGACCACCCCAGCCAGTGGTAATAACCGGCACAGAGTTGTATGCAGCCTCAAACAACGGAAGGCCGAAACCTTCTCCATGAGAGAGGCCAATAAACGCTTTAATCTTTGGATGTTTATAAAGGGCAGTAATTTCTTCGGGCTCCATTGTGCCGTGAATAAGGTAAACTGCACACGTTCGATCGTCATATTCATCAATTAATCTTTTTAGTCTTTCATGAGTTGCGGAGCGGTCTCCGATAGACCCATTTCGAATGCTAGTTTTTACAACTAGTCCAACTTCCTCATCATAATTTTCTTCGATAAACCATCGAATAGTATTTTCAAGGTTTTTTCTTGGACCCCACTGGGCCATAAGCAGATAATTAAAATCATGTTTAAAATCTACATTAATAGCGGCCGGCTTGTAGTCCCTAACAGGATATCCAACCACTTCGATAGGAGTTTTATTACTTATTTCATGCTGCTGGCCAGTTTGGTTGTGAGTTTTTATGTAAGAGGTATTATCAAATCCATATTTAGCGTGTTCTGAAACAACAATAACTTTGTCCATCATATTAGATTTTTCAATCCAATCCGGTGACACCCTAGTAGATTCAATTCCGGCGGTTACACCAATATTAATAGGAGCAATTCTTTCCCATTCATTTGGGATAGTAACCTGAACTGACATATCAAATACTGGATTATTGCGTATATACAGGCCAGTCTTCTGAATCATTTTATTAAACCAATCGTTTTCTTCAGAACTTTTTGAAACCCAAGCTGTTTGTCCCCAATTTAGAGGCTCCAGATAGATATCAAAAAGATCTTCTCTGCTACGCAATGCTCGAATAATAAACCTTGAGTGTTCTCCGTAACCGCTCTGTGTTAACAGCGGGGCACGAACCATTACCTTTTTTCTCATGACACTTCCTTCATTTCCCAAGGTTGATAACCTTTTCTGTTTTCCCAAGACCCATATTTTTCGTGAACAGAATCCATGAGTTCAATCCATTTTTGTTGATATTCCTTGAAGTTGTAGTTATTTTGGACGTGGACTGAACCTTTACGACCCATTTCACTCAATTCCTTATCTGGAGTATTATAAATTTTTTCTAGGGCGGCTACAAATTCATCTCCACTAACTCTATCTTCGTAGATATATGGGACTTGCTGTGATCCGATAATCGCTTTAGAGGCTGGCTCTAAGCCTATACCAAACCAGTTCTCTCCGTCAGTGACCTGTTCTTGTAGTCCGCCGGTCATATTAACTATAATCGGTGTGCCACAGGAAAGAGATTCCAAAGTAGCTAATCCAAAGCCCTCGGCATCTGCCACGTTAAGAGTGCAAATAGCCATGTTATACATCATTGCCAAGATCTCTGGTGGGTATTTGCCAGTGGTGAACATAATTCTGCCATCATCAGCACCAATATCACGAATTATCTTCTCTAGGTCTTGACCGTGAGGATCTTTAACATCAGTGTGCATAACCAAACAAACATTTTCTGGACCAACCTTTTCTGCAAATTCATTGAACCAATAAACAACACTACCACTCATCTTTCGTCGTGCATTGCGGTTATTCCAGAAAAAGATCTTTTTACCCTCATGCAAAGCAAAATTTTCTTTTACGAAAGTTTCAACTTCGGACTCTGGATATTTTTTGAATACCTCAGAATTGACAGCGTGCGGCAAATAGTGTCGGTCAACATCAGGGGAAACTCCCTTAACTATACTATCAGTTAATTTCGAAATACATGCAATTACATCGGTAGAAGCATAGTTCGTTTTATTGTAGTTAGGTAGTGGGAAGTTGTCCCAAACATGATAGTAAACCATTGGAACATTTGTTCTGATCTCGTTTTCCATATCCCAAAGCCATGGGAAAAATCTAGGGTCTGTCATAAACCAAAGAATGTCGGGTTTTTCTACCTGTAAAGCGGAGCGAAGAAGCTCCTGATTACCATATCCATCAACTGGATGAATAACCCAGTCTTCGTTATATGGTTCTACAGTTTGTGGTGTGTAATCATCATGTTTGACGGCTCCGCCAAAACAAACCACTTTATAACGTCCGGTTTTCATAAGGGCTTCTAGAACATATCTAGTTTGAGTCCCAACACCAGATGGTGCAAATGGATGATCAGAAATCACCAGCACCTTTATTTTATCACTCATTTAAACCTCATCTACAATGTTCTGTCTTGTAGAAATCACAGTATTTACAAGATAATCTATTCTTAATAGAAATCTTTCTTTTTATATTAATAACCGCTTTTTCAAGAAATGTCAAGGCATTTTTTACTTTTATTTGCCCGCTTGTAACTCGAAAAATCTCTGTGTTATTCTTTTTGGCTGTTCGTTTGAGCAAACCAAAGTGTGTTTCAATCTTGTCGATTGGGATGTTATGCTTCTTGCCCCAGAAAACTTTGTATAGGGTTAACTGGTAGTTGATGATCTTGTCAGCCTTCTTTCTGGCGTCCCAGCCCCACCCACAAGTCTTCCAGTCAAGGATGTGATACTTGCCATCCTTAGTCTTGACAACGAGGTCTATGAAGCCTTTAAACTTCAAATCGTGACCCTCAATGTCTTCGTAAAGCATTTCTTCTGTGGAGATAACCTCACAGTCCTCAAAGTAGTTGTCTAGTTCTTCACGAAACGACGAAACGATGGGCGCATACTGGCCCATCATTTGCTCCCGCAAAGTCTTGTCGATCTCTACTTCTTTCTTTTCTAATGAAACGATTTCTTTTTCGAACTCTTCCAGAAAGTGTTTCTCTCTGTCTAAGTCTTCGTTTAAGAGACCGTGTTCACAAACACTGTGGATCGCAGTCCCAAAAGCAGTGTGTAAATTGCCTTTGAATCCTGAGATCCTTTCAACATATTGAAGTCGGTGTTTGTGTGGACATTCGTTCCATGTCTTAATCTCTGAGTAAGAGACATGTGCCATTTATTCCTCAGTAAGTTTCTTAATAGAAGTTCTTTTGCGTCGAGTTTTTGGCTTTGGGGGTGCGGGTGCTTTTTTAGCAAATACCCAAGTTCCCTTAAGATGGTGGTTTCGTCTGTTGTGAACCACTGGAGCATGCTCCAACGGACCAACTTTGATTCCATTCTCTGCCAAATGGTCTAATACATCTTGAGTAGTAATATTGATGATAGGGACAAGTGGATAATTTCTTTGTTCTGCTACGACAACAAAGACGCTTACCTTGTTCAGTTCCTCTTCAAATGTAAAGTTAACATGATTCATTTTTTATAATCTCCTGTATGAGTCTATAGCATCTTGGTTTTTCTTTTTTAACCAGATCTTTATCATACAATAAGTAGTCAACTAAAATGTCTGAAAAACTATCATCCATATTAATTTCTTCTATCACTTGAATATTCTCAAAAATAATATGTATGTTTTTCTCTTCTAAAGAATCAGAAAGAGACTTGATTATATTATATAACACATCTTCATTGTTTGGGATTGTGTCACTGAGATATATCGCATTCTCCATAAATTTTGATGTCTTAAACTCATTAGTCAAGAAATCAAAGTTGCCAACATATATCACATCTATCTCTGAAAATAGATACTCTGGAATGTCAACCTCTATGTGAGATATGATGTTTTGAAGATTAATAGAACCTGAAAACGACGACAACAAACTGATGTCTATTCGTTTGAAGAGCCTATGAACTGCTTTCATTTTCCTGATCGACTTCTGCTTTCATGCCGACTTCAATATCTTTAAATGCTTGGCGATAGCCACGAATCCAATTTTCCTCAGCGACAGCCATTAAAAATTCTGGGAACTCTTCGGCCATACACCCAACGATCATCTCAACTGTGATCTGTTCGTCTTCTGGCTTCAGTTTTTCCCCGACATAATCAACCATCCAAGTTTTCATTGGATTTTGTTTATCAACATTTTGTGTTAGTAGTGTATTTTCCATATTATTAATATAACCACTTTAACAACTTGTGTCAAGGAAAAATTTATAAAACCTTTGCTGCCAATGTTGCAACCTTAGATCTTTCACCCTTTCTCAATGTAATATGTCCTGTAATTTCGTGCGCTTTCATCTTTTCGACGGCGTGAGTCAAACCAGAAGACATCTCATTAATGTAGATGTTATCTATCTGCTCTACGTCCCCCGTGAGGACGATCTTTGTCCCTTCCCCTACTCGGGTTAAGATAGTCTTGATCTCGTGCGCTGTGAGGTTCTGAGCCTCATCTATGACGATGAATGCGTTGGCAATAGAACGACCACGGATATATGTGAGTGCTTCAATCTCAATCAGACCTCGTTGCATATAATCTTCAAGTGTCGTTTGATCGTCACCTGTCAAAAACTTAAGGTTATCCTGAACTGGTGCTAGCCAAGGGGCCATCTTCTCTTCAAGTGAGCCCGGCAGGAAGCCAATGTCTTTACCCATAGGCATAACTGGACGGGATACAACCAGCTTTTTGTATGGAGTGCGACAGTATGAGTCATCTTTTAACTTATCTTTGATGTTAAGATTTGAAACAACCTGCTCCAGCCCTGCGGCGATCGCCATTAGGGTTTTACCCGAGCCGGCTTTGCCTACAAGTGACACTACCTCGATGCTAGGATCCATTAAGAGGTCCAGTGCAAAGGTTTGTTCCTTATTTCGTGCTTTTACACCCCAAAGACCGTCTTTAAAGTTTAAAACTTCCTCTAATGGGCTCATATAATCAGAAAAACGGCATAAAGCAGTCTTTTTTTCGTTTGAACTGGACACCAGCATAACAAACTCATTGGGGCAGATACCCCTATGTTCCTCTGGATCTAGGTAAACTGGGTCATTTTGATAGAAGAAATCAACCTCTTGGTCGTCTACTAGACAAGATCGGAAGCCAGTAAAGAGGTCAGATTCTTTCTTAATGACCTCATTTTCCCTATAATCCTCACTTAAAAGACCTATTGCATCGCAAATAACACGCATATTGATGTCGCGACTGACAACAATAGTTTTTCTGGCGCCGTTGTTCTGGTCTTCCCCAATAGCAGTTGAAATAATCTCGTGATCAGGCACAGATTTATCTAAATCGTTAGGTAAAGCGGTCAAATTATGACTGACCACTCTAAGAATACCTTTACCTTTGCCTAGTCGGACACCTTTTTGCAAGGATCCTTTTGCTCTCAATTCATCAAAGGACCGAATTATTTTTCTTGCATTAATACCAACACTGTCTTGTCGTTTTTTGTGCTTATCAATCTCTTCAAGAACTTTCAATGGTATTACAATGTCATTGTTAGCAAAATTATTTATACAGTCCGCATCCGTCAAACAAGCACTTGTGTCAAGCACATAAGTTTTTTTTGCCATATTGCTCTGCCTCTTTTAGAACCCTTGTGGGGTCATTAGTAAGTAGTCTGAAACAAAAGAACCCGCCTCAATCGAGACGGGTTCTTGGGATAAATTGAGACACCTATGAGTTACTAACCTTTTTCTCAGTTTTCACTACCCCGTGCCTCCCTGCGGGTTGGGGGGGACTTTAGTAGGCTACTTGGTTACGCCATTTTTCTAAATCTTTAGCTCTTTTTTTTTGTGTTGCGCTTATGACCATAGAGGAACTGCTTTGGATTTTACCGCCGCCTGTGCCCCAGATCATTTCAATACCATTCTCCCTACAAAATCTAGCCTCTGGTGTGTTGACATTCTCTCTGTCGCCACCGTTAGCAAAAATGTCAGGCCTCAACTCATCCAAGGAGGCCACAACTGTTCTATCTTCATCTTTAGCCATTACGACATGATCCACGAAGTCGTAGGCACCAATAAGTTCGGCTCGCTCTTCCCAAGGCATAAAAACATAACCTTTCTTGCGAAGTAGCCAATCATCTGAATTCACAATAACAAGCAGCTTTCC